>JAEEGK010011106.1_pt1 | contig 20633 bp, 22 predicted proteins | sample 8958771 | NCBI WGS metagenome assembly JAEEGK01 (sample SAMN16246547, study PRJNA631951) | gut metagenome | biome: gut microbiome; feature: rumen; material: SC-attached | host: Bos | place: Iran: Karaj | collected 2018-10
GAGCGGTACACCTCCGCCAAAAAATCCATGTGGCCGGGCGTATCCACAATGTTAACTTTACATCTGTGCCACTGGAAGGAAGTGACTGCCGCTTGAATGGTAATCCCACGCTGCCGCTCCAAAAACATGGTGTCCGTCCTCGTTGTCCCTTTTTCGACGCTCCCCGGTTCTGAAATGGCTCCGCTGGCATATAGCAGGCTCTCCGTCAAGGTCGTCTTTCCAGCGTCTACATGGGCAAGAATCCCGATATTGATAATGTTCATGTCTATCCTCCATACAAGGCCCAAATGGGCGCAAAAATCCCCAGCGGCTAATACTTTTACCGCTGGGGATCATGACTTCGGACAAACAGAAGTATGACGGCTTACATGAGCCGCTGTCCGTCACGATATTTACTAAAAAGGCAAAAGTATTCTTAAATTGGGTACAAAAACTAAGCCCCTGCAAGGGGCAATCATTTTTGCGCCCATTATCAAATTTTATTTAAGAATACCTTGCCGCATATTTGGTAGACTCCTCAAATCAGGATAATAGCAGTATATCATAGTACACTCTAAAAAACAAGAAATTATTTTACCCGATTCCCCAAATAAATCAGGAGGGCATTCACTGGAACACCCTCCGTTTTTGGTGATTATCGTGCGCCTAATCTTGCTTTTTGCCTTGCGTCCCGTTTCCGTTCCTTTTCAGCCTGTTCCTGCTGGTAAGCGGCCTCTAATATTCTGTCCGCCTGTTCCGGGCCAATGGCCCGCCTGACCCGCTCATAGTCCCTGACCTTTCCCTTTAGACTGTCCCTCTCGGCGCAGACCTCGTAAATCCTTTCTGATAAGGAACTATTTTTGCTGACCTCCCGGCCATAGTCCGCTTGCAGCCGCTCAAATTTGGATTTGAGGTCGCAGTAGGCCCGGTAGACAGACCGCAGCACCTTGACGATCTTCGCCCATAAGGGCTTGGCCTTTTTCTCCCGGTAGGCCCTGGCCGATTCCAGCGGTCCCGCTTCTGGCAAGACCTGTTCCGGGTCGCTGGAAAATTCCTCCGCCAGCTTCTCCATGCCTTTCAGCATGTGGGCCACATCGTTTAGTTTGGCCTTGGCCTGGGCCGCTTCCTTTTCGGCAGCTGCCGCCTCCCTGTTCCTTCGGTCAACCTCGGCCTGGGCCAGCACAGCCGCCTCCTGAAGCTGTGCAAGCCGCTCCTGTTCACACTTCACCTTGAACTGCGTGACCGTCAGATGTTCCTCGGAACTGCCACGCTCTCCACGCTCCAAGTCCGTGTAGCCAGCGGAGCGCATCTGCTGAAAGAAATCATCCTGCAAGACGCTGTACGACTTTCTCAGCACAGGCTTGCCCTTTGCTGTTCGTAATGGCTCCCCGGTGGCCTCGTCTACTGCGGGCTGGGATGCCCACTTTTTGCTCATGCTGACCTGCATAACGGTTTCTTTGACCTTGCCCACCAGGGATTTGTCCTTGCACCGCTTTGTCCATCGTATCTCCTTCTCCACCACCGGGATATAGACCACATGGAGGTGGTAGTGGTACACGTCCTCTCCCAGCGCCTCGGACATAGCCCGGTTGCGTTCGTCGGCGTGCATGACCGCCGACAAAATATACTGCTCTCCACCTACGATTTTGATTGCGGATTTGTATGCGTCGGTGTAAAATTGTTTTGCGAAGTCATAGCCGCCGTGATTGTAGAAGTAGGCGGAGTTCACATCAAAGACCAACTCACCGTATCGAAATGCGTCCGCCTTAATGCCACGGGTGGAGATCACACCATCGGCCTCCATTTGGGAGAACATCTCCTGATACCCTGCGGATGGGACCTTGAAATGGACATTGAGCGACGTCCGCTCTGGTACAATGTCCTGGTTGACATAGGAATCCTTCTCGCGTTCGTTGTGCTGCTGGGTGTTGCCGATTTTAGCAGCGGTCAGCCTCATATTTCTTGCGTTGGTGCGGTCAATGCCGTCGCCTCTCGCCATAGGCAAAAATCCTCCCATTTCAGATGTTTGGTTGTTGAAAATGGACGGGGGTTCGGGGAAGGCACTTCCTGCGGGAAGTGTAATAACCCACTATGACACTTTCGCCCCGTTGGTGCGAAAGTGCCGTGGGCTCTCCGAGGGGGTGCGGGGGCTTTGCCCCCGGCAACTGCGGTTGCCTCCCCCAGCAGGGCCGCCCTTTGAAAAGGGCGCCCTGCACCCCGCCTAAACTTTTCCACTCGCCGTTGGGCAGGTGGAAAGGCACAGCCTTTCCACCACCCGGCAAGTGTCCTCCGTGGGCCAAATATCAAGGGGTTCGGGTTGTATTGCCTTGCGGCAATCTCCACCCACAGGTATGCCCCCTTGACATTTGACCCCGCTCCCCGTGACAGCCGTGACGACCGTGACGATGTTTTGGACACCGCCCCCGCTCTCAAAAAAGCCGTCACAGCCGTCACGGTCGTCACGCTTGGGGAGGATCCAGGGTCAGGCTGATACTTCTCCCGGCGTGGGTGCGGGTGTTCTCATAGCGGATATGATAGTCCGTTGCCAGTTTCCCGGCCCGGACGTTCAGCCGCATCGCCAGGGCATTGGGCTTCATATCCACTTGCAGGGCTGCCGCCAACTCCGTGGCCGTACCGCCCCAGGACGGCCTCTCCGCCGTGATAAAGGCGGCTACGGCCTCCAGCACCGGGTCGGGGGGTTCTACCCACAACTCCGTTTCCATCCGCTCCAGTGTCCATGTCAGGTGTTCCTTGTCCTTAATGAGATAGAGCCGCTGGTCTTGCTGGTCACGTCCTACCACATCCAAGGTGGCGGTGCCGTCCGTCCGCTTCTCCTTCTGAAGAAGAAAGGCCCCGTCTGCTGCCCCCGACAGGCCGTTGGTGCCGGAGATCATATCAAACTTGTCGTCGGCCTGCTGCTTCCGAGTGTGATGTACCAGTAGGAGGCAGACGCCGCAAGCGTCAGCAAGGCGTTTCAGCTTTCCTACCACCTCATAATCGTTGGCGTAGCTGTACTTATCCCCGCCAGCCTCCCGAATCTTCTGAAGGGTGTCAATGATAATCAGTTTGGTGTCTGGGTGTTCCTGCACGAATCGCTTTAGCTGTTCCTCCAGCCCGTTGCCGACCTGCTTTGCGCAGATGGAAAAGAGGAGGTCGTTGGTGCCGTCCATGCCGAACATCCGGTAAAGCCGCTCCTGCAAGCGACGGTGATCGTCCTCCAGCGCCAGATAGAGGACAGTCCCCTTGTGAACGGGATAGTCCCACAGGGGGAGGCCCATGCTGACGTGGTAGGCAAGCTGGGCCATCAGAAACGACTTGCCTACCTTGGGCGCTCCCGCAAAGAGGTACGTCCCCGGATAGAGCAGACCGTCAATGACGGGCGGTCTGCTCTGATAGACGTTCTCGTACAACTCGTTCATGGAAATCGTGGGGAGATACGCCGGGTCGTTCATGCGCTGCATTTTCCGCAGCAGTTCCGCATAATTTTTTTCAGGGGGATTGTTTTCTGTCGTTTCCTCTGTTATACTTGCGGTAGGTGTTTGTGAAATGGGCTGTTCCCCGTCTGCGCCAACAGACGGAACCGGGACAGTCCTTTTCGTTTCTCTGGAATCCATCAATCTATCAATCCTCCTTCATGCCGCCCATGATAGCGGCGATCATCTGAATGGTGTCCAGCAGTTCATCGTCCACGCCAGCCCCGTCCTCGGCCCGCCGCAGTTCGTCCAGAACGGCGGCAAGCTGGTCACGCAGGGCTTTGTAGACCTTGGGATTACCCTGTACCACTACGTCCCGGCACAGGAGGCGTCTTGTGATGTAGTCCTGCTTTGTCAGGCCGGAGAGCCGCACAGCGGCCTCGATCTGTTCATCTTCCTCCGGGGACACCCGGAAGGCCACGGTCTTGTTCCTCCAGCGATTTTTGTTGTCTCGGTTTTTCAGTGACATGGTTACGTTCCCATCCTTTCAAAGTCCAGTTTGTCCGCCATCTCCGTCTGCCTTGTAGGAAACAGATGGGCGTAGCGGTAGGTGATATCGATACTCTCATGCCCCACCCGGTCAGCGATTGCCAGGGCGGTGAAGCCCATATCAATCAGCAGGGAAATGTGTGAATGTCGGAGGTCGTGAATTCTGATCCGCTTCACTCCCGCCGCTTTCGCACCTCTGTCCATTTCATGGTGGAGATAGTGCTTGCTGACAGGGAAAATCCGTTCATTTGCCCCGGTGCTGTAAAACATCTTTAAGTAGTCCTCCATCTCTCCACAGAGGAATTTGGGCATCTTAATGACACGGTTGCTCTTTTTCGTCTTAGGAGTGGTAATCACGTCCTTGCCCTTGAGCCGCTGATAGGATTTGCTGATGGACACTGTACCCGCCTCAAAGTCGAAGTCTGTTGGGGTGAGGGCCAGCAGTTCCCCCTCCCGGATACCGCACCAGTAGAGCATTTCAAAGGCATAGTAGGAGAGGGGCTTGTCCATCATGGCGTCGGCAAATTTCAGATACTCTTCCTTCGTCCAGAACAGCATTTCACGCCGTTCCTCCACCCCCATGTTCCCGGCCTTGGCCGCAGGATTGACCTGGAGGCCGTAGTAGCGGACAGCATGGTTAAAGAGGGCACTTAACTGATTGTGGACGGTTTTGAGATAGGTAGGGGAATAGGGTTTTCCCTTGGCGTCCGTTAACCCTCGGATCGCGTTCTGCCAGTCCATCACGTCCTTGGCGGTGATTTCCGACAATTTCCGTTTTCCAAAATACGGCAGGATTTTCTTCTGGATGATGCTTTCTTTTGTCAGCCAGGTGTTCAGTTTCAGCTTGGGCTTCATATCCTTCTCATAGAGCTGGGCGAAGCTCTCAAAGGTCATGTTCACATCGGCCTGCTTTTGCATCAGAAACTCCCGTTCCCACGCCTGGGCCTCTTTCTTGGTGGCAAAGCCACGCTTTAACTTCTGCTGGCGCTCTCCTTTCCAGTCCGTATAGCGGAATTGGACGTACCAAGTGCCGTTGGCCTTGTTCTTAAACGCCGCCATAGGTTAATCACTCCTTTCGCTCTGGCTTCTTGTGCCATAAAATTTTTCGTGGAAGAATTTGCGGTCGATGCGGCCTGAAATGGTAATACAGCCCGTCTTTTTCAACTCCGCATTCATAGAACGAATCAGCTTATAGGCATAGGGGACAGAAACCCCTAATTCCTCCGCTACCTCGTCCACCCGCATGAACATGGTGCTTGCCATTGTGCGCTCACCTCCTTTCATGGCCCCAGAACTAAGCCTTTATGCTTAACCTATTATAACTAAGCAAATTTGCTTTGTCAAGTGGCTTGCGGAATAATTTTTAACTTTTTTGTTTAAGATACTCTTGACTGTTACTAAGCGAATATGTTATACTACTTTCGACAGAAACCACCAGATAGGAGTTGGCATTTATGGCAATAGGAGAGCGCATCCATTTTTTCCGCACCCTCCGGGGTATGACACAGAAGTATCTTGGTATGGCGGTGGGCTTTCCAGAGCGTTCCGCCGATGTTCGTCTGGCACAGTACGAAACAGGCACCCGGACGCCGAAGGCCGACTTGACCGCTGCCCTGGCGCATACATTAGATGTATCGCCCCAGGCGTTGAGCGTCCCGGACATAGACAACTACATAGGTTTGGCCCATACGCTGTTCGCCTTGGAGGATGTTTACAGTCTGAAAGTGGTAGAGGCGGATGGACGTGCCTGCCTGCAAGCAGATATTTTTCAGGGAGGCCGTCAAGCCAGTGAGCTGAACAAAATCTTGATTGCGTGGCGGGAACAGGCGGCGAAGTTGGAGGCCGGGGAGATCACCAAGGAGGACTATGACCGCTGGCGCTACAACTACCCGAAGTACGACACCACCCAGCGGTGGGCCAAAGTCCCCTCGAAGGAATTAAGCGATGCTCTGATAAAAGGATTGAAGAAACAGAGAAAAGACAAATAACAAAAAAGGTCTTGCCGACTGGTGAAAGTCAGCAAGACCTTTTTCTTAGGATATGGAGGATTTACCCGCAAGCCACCCGTTATACGGGAGTGAACAAAGTAAATCCGGTTTTGGTATCTGCTATCAATTTGCTATCAAATGCCCCGTTTCCGCTTTAAGACCCCAGTGTTTTCAAGGCTTTGCGGGTTTTGTCAGTTATTCCCACTCGATGGTGCCGCTGGGCTTGGGAGTGACGTCCCAGAGGACGCGGTTGACGCCCTTGACCTCATGGGTGATGCGGTCCACGATCTTCGCCAGCATGCTGAAATCCAGCTCCGCCACGTCGGCGGTGACGGCGTCCACCGTGTTGACGGCGCGGATGACCACGGGCCAGTCGTAGGTGCGCAGCCCGTCGGTGATGCCGGTGGACTTGAAATCGGGCACGATGGTGAAATACTGCCACACCTTGCCCTCCAGGCCGTTTTTGGCGAATTCCTCCCGCAGGATGGCGTCGGACTCCCGCACGGCCTCCAGCCGGTCGCGGGTGATGGCGCCCACGCAGCGGACCCCCAGGCCGGGGCCGGGGAAGGGCTGGCGGTAGACCATGCTGTCGGGCAGGCCCAGGGCCTTGCCCACCACGCGCACCTCGTCCTTATACAGGAACTTCACCGGCTCCACCAGCTGGAACTTCAGGTCCTCCGGCAGGCCGCCCACATTGTGGTGGCTCTTCACGGGGCCGGACTCCAGAATGTCGGGGTAGATGGTGCCCTGGGCCAGGAACTCGATGCCGTCCAGCTTACGGGCTTCCTCGGCAAACACGTCGATAAACTCCTTGCCGATGATCTTGCGTTTCTGCTCTGGGTCGGCCACGCCGGCCAGCTTGTCCAGGAAGCGGTCCACCGCGTCCACATAGACGAGGTTCGCCCCCAGCTCCTCCCGGAAGACCTTAATGACCTGCTCCGGCTCGCCCTTGCGCAGGAGCCCGTGGTTCACATGGACGCAGGTGAGCTGGCTGCCGACAGCCTTGATCAGCAGCGCGGCGACCACCGAGGAGTCCACGCCGCCGGACAGGGCCAGCAGCACCTTCTTATCGCCGATCTGCGCTTTCAGGGCCTGCAGCTGTTCTTCGATGAATTTCTCCGCCAGCAGCGGTGTGGTGATCCGTTCCATGCTTTCGGGACGCTTGTTGTCGCTCATTGCATTAACCTCCATCAATCAGATCGGCGTCGTTCGACTCCTCAAATATACGCGATTTTAGCATAATCCCCGCGGCATTTCAATTCATTTTCCGCCGTAAAACTGCACAATAATGACGGCCTGCGCCGGGGCGCAGACCGTCATGCTATCCTTGTTGTTTCATAAAATCCCGCACCGCCGCCGTATCCAGGGCGATCTGGGCCTTCAGGGCATCCGTATCCGCAAACTTTCGCTCCGGCCGCAGGAAATCCAGCAGCTCCAGCCGAACCCGGCGGCCGTAGAGATTCCCCTCATAATCCAGGATGTAGCTCTCCACGCTCACCCGCTCCCCGTCGCTGACGGTGGGGCGGACGCCCACGTTGGTGACGGCAAAGCGGTCGGCGTCCTCGCCCTCGATGCGCAGCCGTCCGGCATAGACCCCGTGGGCGGGCACCAGCACGCCGGGCTGAAAGGCCATGTTGATGGTGGGTGTCCCCAGCTTGCGCCCCAGGCGGTAGCCGGTGCGCACCGTGTCCGTCAGCGCGTGGGGATGGCCCAGAAGGCGGTTTGCCTCCCGCAGCCGGCCCTCCAGAAGCAGCTGCCGGATGCGGGTGGAGCTGACGGTTTCCCCGTCCACGGTGACCTTGGGGATCACGTCTGCGCCCAGGCCCAGCTCGGCGCACTTCGCCTCCAGCCGGGCGGGATTGCCCTCCCCCCTCCAGCCGAAAGTGAAATCATGACCGCAGATCAGGTGCACGGCCTGAAACTCCTCCTTCACCCAGCGGAGGAACGCATCCCAGGGCATTTCCATCAGGCTCCGGTCAAAGCGGAGGGACAGAATCTCCTCCACGCCGAACAGGCGGCGGATCAGCTCCGCCCGGTCCTCCGGCGAGGTGATGAGGGGCACGCTCTCCCCCCGCACCAGGGTATCCGGGTGCACGTCAAAGGTCAGCACCGCGGGGACGGCTCCCAGCTCCGCCGCCCGCTCCGCCGTTTTCCGGATCAGGGCCCCATGGCCCAGGTGCACCCCGTCGAAAAAGCCCAGGGCCAGCACGCGCTTCACCATATCCTAAACCTCGAAAAAGTTTTTGATCGTTTTCATCCGCCCCGCCGACGCTTCCGCCAGGGCGAGGAACGCCCCGCTCCCGTCGTAGAGGCGATAGGTCCCGGCTTCGGCGGCGGCAGGGAAATCATTGCCGCAGCGGACCCGGCGGGTCTCCTCCTCCCCCAGCTTCAGGGCCGGATATGCCCGAAAGAGGCTGTCCAGGGGGCGCAGGAGCCCTTCCCCGCCGCCCTCCAAAAACGCCTCCAGAGGGGAAGCCTCGTCAATGGTAAAGGCCCCTGCCCGCAGCCGCCGCAGGGAACTCATGGCCCCGCCACAGCCCAGCCTTTCCCCCAGGTCGTGGCACACCGTTCGCACATAGGTGCCCTTGGAGACCGTGAGGCGGAAGCGGAATTCCCCCTCGCCGGTGAAGCCCAGAGGCTCGATGGCGCTGATCTCGATCAGCCGCGGCTGCCGCGCCACTTCTCTGCCCGCGCGGGCATACTGATAGAGCTTGCGCCCCTCCACCTTCACGGCGCTGTAGAGCGGGGGCAGCTGTTCCTGTTTCCCCAGGAAGCCTGCCAGGGCCTCCCGGATCTCCGTTTCGGAGGGGCACAGGCCGCTTTCCGTCAGCACCTGCCCGGTGGTATCCTGTGTATCGGTGGTGAGGCCGAAGCGGACCCCCGCCAGGTATTCCTTGTCCGCGGACTCCAAAAAGGAAGCCGCCCGCGTGGCCCGCCCCACAAAAATGGGCAAAACGCCGGTAGCCATGGGGTCCAGGGTGCCGCCGTGGCCGATGCGCTTTTCCCCCAATGCCCGGCGCAGCTTCGCCACCACGTCGTGGCTGGTCCAGCCCGCGGGCTTGTCCACGATGGCGACGCCGGTCATAGGGGCAATTCGTGCCAGTGCCGCTTCACGGCGTCCATGAGCGCGGCGGTGACCTCCTCCCGGCTGCCCTTGACGGTGCAGCCCGCGGCCATGCCGTGGCCTCCGCCGCCGAATTCCGCGCAGATGCGGCTGGCGTTTCCGTATTGCCCGGTGCGGAGGGACACCTTCCACTCCCCATCCCCCACTTCCCGCAGGGTGACGCTGAGCTCCACGCCCTCCACGCTCCCGGCCACGGAGGCGATATCCTCGAGGTCCGCTTCCGTGACGCCGCAGCGCGCAAGGTCCTCCCTGGTCACCGTGGCCAGGGATGCTTCGTCATTCTGGAAGAAGCGCAGCCCCGCGATCATGCCGCTTTCCAGCAGCAGCCGCGACCGGCTCTTTTTCATGAACAGGATGCGGTTCAGATCCACGTCCGCCCCCGCCTCCAGCAGGTCCGCCCCCACCCGCAGGGTCTGGGGGGTGGTGTTCTTATAGCGGAAGCAGCCGGTGTCCGTAGTGACGGCGATGTACAGCAGGTTGGCGATCTCCCCGTCGATGGTGCCCAACAGCTGCCGCAGCACGAGATAGATGAGCTCGCCGCAGGCCCCGGCCGTCGGGTCCAGGAATACCCGATGCCCGTAGCCGCTGTTGGAGGGGTGGTGGTCGATGCTGAGGTCGAATTTCCCCGCCCACGCTTCCGCGTTCAGCTGGAGGATGCTCTCCTCCGCCAGGTCCACGCTGACCACCGTATCCGGCGCATAGTCCGCCGGGGGCGCGCAGGGAGCGAGCATCCCGATATGCCGCCCGGCGGCCTCCGGGTTGGGCAGCACATAGGCAGTCTTTCCCATGCGCCGCAGGCCCAGGCAGAGTCCGGCGGCAGAACCCACCGCGTCCCCGTCCGGGCGGCGATGGGTCAGGATCAGGTAGCGGTCCCGCTCGTGCAGGAAAGCGGCGCACTCATTCAGGGTCATCCGCTGCCTCCTCCGGCGCTTCCTCCGCCGCCGTTTCCCTTGCCATCACGTCGTCGATGAGCTTAGTGAGCTTCGCCCCGTTTTCGATGGAGCGGTCCCGCTCAAAGGTGAGCTCGGGGGTGTAGCGCAGGGTCAGCGCAGCTCCCAGCTCCCGGCGCAGCCAGGGTCCGGCGGAGCGGAGGCCCCGGCGCAGCTCCTTTTCGTTCACCTCGCCCAGGATGCTGAGATAGACCTTGGCATAGCGGAGGTCGGGGGTGGTCTCCACGCCGGTGACGGTCACCATCCCCTGCTGCACCCGCGGGTCCTTTACCCGCGGGATCAGGGCGCTCAGCTCCCGCTGGATATCTTCATTGATGCGATTCAGTCGATTCGTTGCCATAGTGTTCCTCGTTTGGGTCAGCAAAAGCTTATTTCGCGCCGCCGTAGCGGCGCTCCCGGCGGCCGACGGCGGCGATGGCCCGGTCGAAATCCGCGGGGGTGATGTCCGGCCACAGGGTGTCCGTGAACCAGTATTCCGCATAGGCGGACTGCCACAGCAGGAAATTGGAGGTGCGCTGCTCGCCCCCGGTGCGGATGATGAATTCTGGATCCGGGATATCTGCCGAGTCCAGATAAGCGGAAAACAGGGCTTCGTCCAGCGCCCCCGCCCGGCCCGCGGCAAAGTCCTCGGCGTATTTCCGCGCGGCGCGGACGATCTCATCCCGCCCGCCGTAGTTGAAGCAGACGTTCAGCTGCATGCCCTCCACGGTCCTGGATTTCTCCAAAGCCCGGTCGCTGAGGGCCCGCAGCTCCGGGCTGAGCCGCCCCAGGTCCCCCATGACATAGAGCTTGATATGCTCCCGCTCCATGCTGTCGATGGCCTCGATGAGATACTTCTTCAGCAGCACCATAAGGGCCCCCACCTCCTCCTCGGAGCGTTTCCAGTTCTCCGTGGAGAAGGCGTAGACCGTCAGGTATTTGACGCCGATATCCCGGCAGTGGTAGAGCACCTTCCGCAGGGCCTCCGCCCCGGCGGCATGGCCCGCCTTGCGGGGCAGGCCCCGCTTCACCGCCCAGCGGCCGTTGCCGTCCATGATGGCGGCGATATGCACCGGCACGGCGCGGGGAGCCGGGGAAGCCGGGGCGGCAGTTTCTTTGGTAAACAGCGGCATCAGATCTCGCTCAGTTCCTTTTCTTTCTTGCTCACCAGCTTATCCACGTCGGCGATATAGTCGTCGGTGAGCTTCTGGACGTCCTTTTCCGCGTTCTTGAGATCGTCCTCGGTGATCTCGGACTTCTTCTGCTGCTTTTTGAAGGCGTCCATCGCATCGCGGCGGATGTTGCGGATGGCGGTCTTGCTCTCCTCGCCGTATTTGCGCACCTGCTTGATGAGCTCCTTGCGCCGTTCCTCCGTCAGCTGGGGGAAGGCCAGGCGGATCACGCGGCCGTCGTTCTGGGGGTTGATGCCCAGGTCGCTGGCCTGGATGGCCTTTTCAATGAGCTTCATGGTGCCGCTGTCCCAGGGCTGGATCGTCAGCGTCCGGGGATCGGGGGAAGCGATGCTGGCGATCTGGTTGATGGGGGTAGGCGTGCCGTAATAGTCCACGCGGATCTGATCCAGAACGGCGGCGTTGGCCCGCCCGGCGCGGACGGCGGCGAAGTTCGTCTGCATCACGTCCAGCGTCTTTTTCATTCGGTCGGTATATTCGGCGTAATCTTCCTTGTTCATGCTCGTTTCCTCCTTAATTTGGTCGGTTCGGTGACTGATTTCTTACTCCACGATGGTTCCGATGGCTTCTCCGGCGGCGGCGCGGGCGATGTTCTCCGGGTCCTTGAGCCCGAAGACGCAGAGGGGCAGTTTATTCTCCATGGCGAGCTGGGTAGCCGCCGCATCCATGGCTTTCAGGTCCCGCCGCAGGACTTCGGCATAGGCGATGCGGTCGAATTTCACGGCGCCGGGGTCCAGCTTGGGATCGGCAGAATAGAGCCCGTCCACGTTCTTCCCCAGCAGCAGCACGTCCGCCTCGATGTCCAGCGCCCGCAGCACCGCCGCGGTGTCCGTGGTGAAGAAGGGCTCGCCGCTGCCGCAGGCGAAGATGACCACCCGCCCGGCCCTGAGATGGCGAAGGGCGGCGTCCCGGTTGAAGGGCTCGGCCACGCGTTCCAGACCGAAGGAGGACTGGATGACCGCCTCCACTCCCTCCTTTTCCAGGGCGTCCACCAGAGCGACGCTGTTCATGGCGGTGGCCAGCATGCCCATATAGTCGGCTCTCGCGCGGACCATGCGGTCCCCTCCGTCCTTGCCGCCCCGCCAGTAGTTGCCGCCGCCAACGACGACGGACACCTGGATGCCGGCGTCCACGCATTTCTTCACGGCCCGGCAGACCAGGGCGGTGAAATCGAAGTCGATGCCCCGGCCCTTTTCGCCTGCCAGGGCTTCCCCGCTCATTTTCAGCAGAATGCGACCGTATTTCCCGTTCATATCACAGCCTCGTTTTCTTTTCTGAGTTTTGTCCATGAGATTACAGTTTACACTATTTTTTCCTTTCTGAAAAGGGGGAAATTCGATTTCGGACAAAAACGGCGGGACGCTTCCTTTACAGCGCCCCGCAGCGGCCCGGCGCTCCTCCTGAAAGGCGGCTTCCGCCTTTCGGCGCGGCGAATTCTCCCTGTAAAGCGGGGCTGCGCACGGTTGACGGGAGACGGCCTGAGTGCTATCATGGAAATGTTCCGCGACGCTGCATTCCATGCGTCAATCTATAACAAAGGAGAAATCCGGCATGAAAAAAGCCTTATCCCTCATTCTGGTCCTGCTGCTGTGCCTGGCTCTGGCAATCCCCGGCTTCGCCGACGAGGAATACGAGGAGCTTGAAATGAACGGCTTCACCAGCAACCCTCCCTATTTTGGGATGTTCGGCGTGACCTTCGAAGCCGTCAGGGTCGGCTCGGAGACCCTCACCTTCTACAGCGACGAGACCGGCTATGTCACGGAGGAGAACTGCCCCATGGCCATCGTGAAGCCGGGCAGCCAGGTCGTCGTGGACGGCGGGTATGCCGCCGGGATGGAAGACATTCCCGATCCCCCCTTCCGCGCCAACGTCCAGGCCTATAAGCTGCGGGATGACGGGAGCTACGAGCCCTATGACGGCTATGTCACCCTCATGACCGGCAGCGTGGACGACTGGCCCCTGGGCAAATCGCTGCTGGGAGAGGGCGACGTGGTAGGGCTGCTGGAGCTCAGCGGCTTCGGCGTCCGCTATGTCCGCCTCGGCGAAGGGGAAGCCCCCGCGCCCGCCGCGCCCAAGGGCGTGAGCGTCACCATCCGCGGCGAAGCGGTGAGCTGGACGGATGCGGAGCCCTTCATCGATGAAAACAACCGCACCATGGTGCCGCTGCGGGCCGTGGCGGAGGCGCTGGGCCTTACGGTAAGCTGGGACGGAGAAGCCAGGGAAGCCATCTTCACCGACGGACAAAAGACCATCGTCTTCCCCATCGGCAGCACCCAGGCCCGCCTGGAGGACGGCAGCGCTGTGCAGATGGACACCGCAGCGGTGATCGTAAACAGCCGCACCTTTGCCCCCATCCGCTATCTGGCCGAGCACTTCGGCTATACGGTGGGTTGGGATAAGGCGACGCGGACCGTCCTGATCGACGGATAATAACAACTTGAAAAACCGGGGCGGCCGAAAGGCCGCCCCTCGTAAGAAAGTTTTATAGTTTCCAGGAATGGCATGATCTTCGGGTCATGCCATTTCCTGTGTCATCAGTTCACTCAGCGGGATGAACCCGATCAGATCATAGCAGATATGGATGCTCTGGCGGCGTTTTCCGCTGCTTTTATCAGGAGCTCCGACATAGATCGCCTTTATCAGCTCATGAGCTGCGTAGGGTGTTAATTCCGTCAACTCTACGTACTTTCTGATCTTCTGAATGAACAGTTCAAGATTCTGGTTCTGTTGTTCCTGTGTTTCGATTTCCTGCCGTAAGACTTCCGCTTCCGCTTTCAGATCACGCTGTTCGCTCTCATAGGCCTGACTCATCATAGTGAAGCGATCATCACTGATCCGGTATGCGACATTGTCCTCATACAGACGGATGAACAGACGATCAAGTTCCTGAATGCGCTTTTCATCCTTTTCCAGCTGCTTCCGCTTTACCCTGAGAGCTTCTTTACTCTCTGCCTGAAGCTTAGCCTCCATGATTGACCTGAAATGACCTTCATAGTGGCCTACATACCAGATGACTTCTTTAAGATGCTCCCAAACCATCTTTTCCAAAACAACCGCGCGGATGAAATGGGCCGAACAGCTTCCCGTATTGCTCCGATAGTTGGAACAGACAAAATGATCCTGACGTTCCTCATAGTAGCTTGTGGTGCAGTAGTACATTCTGGATTTACAGTCTGCACAATAGACCAACCCGGAAAACATATGGGATTTGCCAGTCTTGGTTCGGCGATGCCGCTGTGACCGGATCTCCTGGACCTTCTCGAACACTTCCGGATCGATGATAGCCGGTTGGGTGTTGTAGAAGATCGCCTGCTTCTCCACCGGATTCTCTCTGGTCTTTTTATCCCAGATCGAATTGGTGTAGGTCTTGAAGTTCACGGTGCAGCCGGTATAGTCTCTTGTCTCCAGAATCCCAACCACGGAAGTAGAGTCCCAATGGTATGGATCCTCAGGAGCAGGAGCAAGCCCTTTCCGTCCTTCTTTGATCGTATATGCTGTAACGGTCAGGGCTCTTTCTTCCGTCAGCTGTTTTGCGATCTGCATCGGCCCCCGGCCTTCCATACAGAGATCAAAGATGTGCCTGACCACCTTGGCAGCATATTCATCGATGATCCACTGTTTTGGATTCTCCGGATCTTTGATATACCCGAATGGCGGATTGGTCGTCAGATGTTCACCACGCTCGCCTTTGGCTTTGTTGACCGCACGGATCTTTCGGCTGGTGTCTCTGGCATAGAACTCATTGAACCACATCCGGATCCCGGCGAAGTCATTGTCCACGCTGTTCTGATTGGCAGAATCGAAATTGTCATTGATGGCAATATAGCGGACATCATGTTTTGCAAAAGTGATGTTGATGAACATCCCCGTCATCGTGGAATTTCGTCCGAGACGCGACAGGTCTTTTGTAAGTAATACTGCTACATGGTCAGATTCGATTTCGTTAAGCATGGCCTGGAAGCCGGGACGCTCAAAGTCGGTTCCACTGTATCCGTCATCTACGAAGAATACCGGATTCGGAAAACGATGTTCCTTCGCATATGCTTCAAGGATGCGTTTCTGGTTTTCGATGGAAAGCGACTCGCCAAGTCTTTCATCTTCCTGGGAAAGTCGGCAGTATAATGCTGTGATTTTATCAGTTGCCCTTAACATTTCTGTTTCCTCCTTTTCAGGGGCAACTGTCTGCACAGGATTGGCTGGTGCCATTATAACCGAATTCTTCTCGTTTGTCATTTGGCATCCTCCACATTTTTCAGCAGGATGCGGGTGAGCTTCCTATCCAAAAACTCATTTCCTTCAAAGCTGCCGGTAACGGTGTAGACGGTCCCGTGGATCTCTCGTTCCACATGAATTTCCGGGATCCAGTAAGCGGAAAGATTCTTTACTGTGATGTGACCGGACTCGTCGATTCTTGTTTCTCTCATTTTGGCTGTTCTCCTTTTTCTATAATTCCGGACAAAAAGAGCCGGGTCACATAGAAACGCACCGATAGACGAACCCTAAGAGTCCGCCTTGATCGATATGTATCTATGTAACCCGGCAGTCAAACAGCCGGCAGCTGCCCTAATGCAGCTCACTGTATCTATCCTATCTGATAGATATTCTATATAAGCCGCGAACTCACCCCGTCCAGGGGAGAGAACCGGCAACGAATCGGGATGAACCCGATTCCCCAAGATCCATTTTCAGGACCGATATAAATATACCAACACAGATTTGGGCTGTCAATACACCTGAAAGCGGCTGACGGTTACAGCCGTCAACGTCCTGCTTTGCCCACCTTTCAGTACTTGGCAAGCAGGGCATACTCGTAAGAGTATGCAGATTTTTGTCCGGAACCGTTCTCGCCTCGGTAACTGGCGAGCAGTGTACCGATGGACGGTTCCAGAACTTGGCGAGCAGTGTCCCGATCCGGATCGGAACCACTTTCGCCAAATCTGGCTTGTTGGGATAATCCCAAACCCTTATGATCGCACAAGTGCGAGCTGCGCGTTTCTTCGAAACACTTAGTCTGCTTTCAGTAATAAGTATTCATGGCTATTACTGCTGAGAAACGGTGAACAGCGAATAGAAATAGCCCTTCTGCTCCATGAGCTCGTCGAAGCTGCCCTGTTCGGACACCGCGCCGTTTTTCAGCGCGAGTAAACCTGTACAGCGGCGTAGGATATTCTCGTCCAGATCGTGGGTGACGATGACACGGGTATAGCCGTCGAGCTTCAGGATCGCGTCCAGCACCTCGAAAGAGGTTTCCGCATCCAGGCTTGCCGTGGCCTCATCTACAAAAAGCACGGGGGTCTTGCGCAGCAATGCACGGGCGATGGAGATGCGCTGGCGTTCGCCGCCGGAGAGTCCGGAGCCGTTCTCGCCGCAGAGATAATCAGCGCCTTTTTCGTCGATCAACCTGCTAAGCCCCGACAGGCGAACTGCGCGTTCGATCTCCTCCTCCGGGAACTGGGAGAACATAGTGATGTTGTCCCGGATCGTGCTGTTGAACACGAACACGTTCTGCTGGATGATGGAGACGAGATCGTAGAGGGAGCTTGCGGAAATCTCCTTCAGCTCTTTTCCGTCGTAAAGGATCTCGCCTCCATAGTTGTCGGACGAGGCCATCAGCAGGTTCAGGATCGTGGACTTGCCGCTTCCGGAGCCACCCACGAGCGCATAGCAACCGCCGGCTTTCATATCCATATCGACGTCGTGAAGCACGGTCTTGCCTTCCTCATAGGCAAAGCTCAGATCACGGATCTCGATGCCTTCTGTAAGTTTCGGTTCGATGGTTTCGCCCTCGTCCGGGACATTTTTGCTGAGCGCCTCGGCCAGTTTGTCAATGAGGCCGTATGCTGACTTTTTCCCGGCGAAAAACATTGGAAAGACCTGGATCGGCGCCAGAACATAGTTCAGAAGCTGCACGAAGACGATCGCAGTACCGGCGGTGATGCCCGCCTTTCCAGAGAGCGCGAGTGCCGCCGCTACAAAGAAAACGCCGAACTGCAGGATGCCGCCCGCGACGCCGGAGGCATAGGCAACATGGAGCTTGACCTTTTCCCGTGTGGTCACCGCGCCTGCCACGCTGTCGTTGCTCTTGTCGTGGATGCCGGAGATGCTTTTCTCCGCTTTGAAACTCTTGATCACCGCAAAGCCTGAGAGCACGTCCTTGAGCATGCCGGTGTAACGCTCTTTCTTGTCGGAAACGTCCTTTTCCGCGACAGCCGCCTTGTTGCCAAGCACCACGGAAACAATGACGGGCAGCAGCGAAAAGCCGATGGCGATCAGCGTCAGCAGCGGACTATACCACAGCATGAGCCCTAGGGCGCCGATAAAGGTGATCCCGACCTCGATCATGTTTTGCAGCAACCGGAGATAGTCCTGTTCGATGGTGTTCGCATCGTTGGACAGCGCTGAGAGATAGCGAGCGCTGTTCTCGCCGGAGAAGGCCTGAATCCCCTTTTCCAACAACCGGTCAAAGACGTATTTCCGGTACTGCTGCATCGCCTTTGCGCGGAATTTGGAAAGGAAGGTTCGGTCGAGCAACCAGGCAGCCAGCATCATCACGAAACCGACGCTCGCGACGAGCAGCAGTGTGCCATAGCTGGTGGCAGTGTCTCCGGAGATTAGATCGGATATTGCCTTGATGGTCCATGAGATCACGAGATTCGATGCCGCAACAAGAAAAGCCGCGAGCACGGTCATCACGAGATTGAACATGTTCTTTCGGAACAGCTCTTTGACAAACGGGCGCCGCAGCGCTGTAATTTCTTTCTTATCCACGATGATTCTCCTCCTCTTTCTCGATGCAGTTCCAAAGAGCGGTAAACTCTTCATTTTCAAATTGGCTTACCGCAAGACTGACGCCGGCCATTGCTGTCACTCCCAGGTCATCGTGAGCGCTGGCACCTTCGATGCGGGTGATAAAGCGGATGTCGCTTTCATCATAGCTGGGAGCAGCGTCAAAGAATGCGGCAAGCTCTTTGGCTTTTACCAGAGTGCCGCGCGCCTCGCTGTCCTGTCCTGACAGAAACTGCGAGCCGGCAAGGGTGGCAAGCAAAGCGGCGCAGACTCTGTCGAAGTAGTTTGAGTTGTCTCCTTCCCGCAGTCCCTGCAGGAGCCCGATCCCCCAGCTCAGGATCGCCTGTGTGGAAGCATGATCACCGCGTTCCAGGTATACGTTGATATAGCCGACGATCGTGCGGACCAAATCGGAGAGGATTTTCGTAAAAGCCTCCGACAGAAACGGTACCGCTTCCTCAACGTAACCATTTTGGGCCAGAGTATCACCGATCTGTGAGCTATACTGTCCACCGGCGTTATGGGCTTTCCAAAGCTCTATAGCCTTGTCCGCTTCGCCCAGCCCAAGATACGTTTCCGCTATTCTTCCGAAAATCGTCTGCTCATTGATTTGGGGATCTTCGTTTTGGCTAAGCAGGAAGCGGGACTGCTCCAGAAGCTCTAGCGCGCGGTGAAACAAAGTCTTGTCCCCGCTGTCGATACCAAATGCACGGTACAGCGCTGCGCTTGCATTTACGATTTGAAATGAGTGCGGATACTTCTTAAGCGCTTTTTCTGCCTCCGCAAGTCCGTCCCAGTCTTTGCTGCGGCGGTATTCCCGCAATCGCTTTACCGTCGCTTCCAGGCGATTGTCTTTGACCTCATAGCCGAGCAGCACATCCACGGAGACATCAAAAAAGTCCGCCATTTGGATAATCAGCTCCAGCTCGGGGGTCGAAAGCTTTGCCTCCCACTTATATACCGCTCCTGCCGTCACCCCCAGCGCCTCGGCAAGTTGCTCCTGGGTCAGCGACCGCTCTTTACGGAATGAGCGGATATTCTCCGCCAGCATCATCTTCATTAGCTTGCCTCCTTTGTGTTTCTACAGATGATTATACTGCATCAAAACCGGAAAATGAACAGACCACTCATATCAATTGTATTTCATTTTTCATACTGTCAGTAAGAGTTTTCTGTATTATGAGGGTTTCATGCCTTAAAGAGACTCGCTGATACAAGAGGCGATTCTATGAAAAAGGTAAAGAAAATCCCGAACTGCTGTTCATACAACAGTCCGGGTTTCACTTATAGCCAACCTTTTCAGACAGATGCCCAAATGGTTTTAGATTTAAAACTTTCTTATGAGCACCCGCCTAAAGGCTTGTATTTTTTTTATAAGCTGTTAAAATATTAAACAGTTAATGTTTAATCGGCTAAAGATTAGACGGCTAATAATACGGGAAGCAAGGAGATACAATGAAGACAGAAAACCAGGATGAAGTTTTTACACATCGGCTGGGGTATCTGGAGCATCTGAAGCATCATGCCCTGGATAGGATCGCGGTGGAGTGCGGACTGTATTTCGGCCAGCCTCCGATCCTGTTCATGCTGGGCCATGACGGACAGAGAACACAGACCGAGATCGCCGAGCGGCTGAGAGTGACGCCTGCAACGGTCGCGACATCCATCAAAAGGATGGAAAAGGCGGGACTGCTCAGAAAGGAAATTCATCCTGCAGACCAAAGACGGAATCTGATCGTTCTGACTCCGCAGGGAGAAGAGACGGTCCGAAAATGCAGGGCCATGTTCGGAGAGATGGATCAGGCGATGGAAAGTTCACTGACCTCCGAAGAAGCCCGGGTTTTCAATGAACTGTTGAGTAAAATCATCAGAAGAATGGAAGATTTCAACCAAATCAATCAGAAAGAGGAGAGAACGAATTGAGAAAGCTACTGCCTTTTGCGAAGAAGTACTGGTACTTCTGCGTTCTGGCACCGATTCTGATGCTGGTCGATGTGTTCTGTGAACAGCAGATGCCCATGCTCATGAGCAGTATCATGGACACGGGTATCAAAATGGGGGACAAACCCTACATCGTCCGCATCGGTCTTATGATGATCGTACTTGCTCTCGTAGCCATCATCTGCGGCTGCGCGAACCAGTACAGTTCATCCATGGCCAGCCAGGGCTTCGGATCTCAACTGCGTGCAGCCATGTTCCGGAAGATCCAGACTTTTTCCTTCTTCAACATCGACAAGTTTTCAACGGCGTCCCTGGTGACCCGTATGACAAACGACTGCAACCGCATGCAGAACACCTTCATGATGATCCTGCGCATGATGATTCGAGCCCCCCTGATGTTCATCGTAGCCTTTATTCGCGCTTTGACCATCAATGCGAAATTATCTCTGATCTTCGTCGTTGCCATGCCGATCATCCTTGTTGCGGCGACACAGATCATGCGCGTTGCTTCCAACCGTTTCCGTATCATGCAGAGAAAACTGGACGGACTGAACTCTGCCGTTCAGGAAAACCTGATTGCAATCCGTGTGGTCAAGGCTTTTGCCCGCGAAGAATTCGAACGTGAAAAGTTCTATCATGCCAATGATGAGATGACTCAGGCCGGAATCCGTGCAGTTTCCGTTATTATCTGGAACATGCCCATCATGATGCTGGTCATGAACTTCTCCACGATC
>JAEEGK010011110.1_pt1 | contig 20630 bp, 13 predicted proteins | sample 8958771 | NCBI WGS metagenome assembly JAEEGK01 (sample SAMN16246547, study PRJNA631951) | gut metagenome | biome: gut microbiome; feature: rumen; material: SC-attached | host: Bos | place: Iran: Karaj | collected 2018-10
ATGGGTTCATCCAAGACTGCCAACGCACTGATGACGCATTTTAACTACGAGGAAGTGGGCCAGAATGCGTTGCTTGTCAAGCCGGCTGTTGACAATAGGTTTGGAGAGCGAGTAGTTCGCTCAAGAATAGGTTTGGAACATGAGTGTGTCTTTTTAGAGAACTTGGTAGAGATGGCCGAGGAAGACATCAAGAAATACGATTGTATCATCGTAGATGAGGTACAGTTTGCAACCCCTGCACAGGTGGATTTTCTATCTGATATAGTAGATTTTATGGATGTACCAGTGGTGGCTTATGGTCTTCGGGCCGATTTTAAGAACAAGCTGTTTCCTGGCTCAGAGCGTTTGATTGCCATCGCAGATGTTATACACGAGGTTAAGACAGTTTGCTGGTGTGGACGCAAGGCCACCTGCAACACTAGATATAATGAAAAGGGAGTGGTTCGTTCAGGCCCGCAGGTTATGTTGGGTGCTAACGATTCGTATGTGGCTCTTTGCCGCAAGCATTTTAAGTTGGGACAGTTGTCCCCAGAGGATGAAAAATAGAAAGGCTTTTTGGTATGACTTTTAGCATAGGAACAACGCTCATATTCTTAATATACAGCGTTTTTTGGATTCAACTTCCAGGTATGTTTATTGCAGATTATATCATTCCACGCAGATTCAAGATATGGACAAGACTTCTTGGGGCGTACCTGCTGGGTTCGGCATTTTTATCAGTTTGCTATTATACCCAGTCACTTTATCTGTACGACAGATTTATCGTAATCATTGGACCGATATTATCTCTTTTGTACATAATCAAGTATTTCAAAAATGGCAGACCTTCTTTACTCAATGCTGATGAGAAATTCAGCCCTGTTTTTATTGTCCTTTTTATCTTTATCTATGTGGCTTCCACATTAGGTTTCCAGTTTCAGTACTTAGGGGCACTCGGCGGTGAGACTACTAAGGTTTATCATGACCATTTGTTTCACACAGGTAACATTGTTGCCCTTAGTCGCAACTTGATTCCTGGGGATATTCACGTGGATGGAATAAGATTTTATTATCATTATTTCCATGAGTTGATGTTTGGTATGTGCAAGAGAATTATCCCTGTAGATGCATTCCATCTTTACGTCAACGGCAATTCTTTGGCAAGCGCATGGCCACTTTCATTGGCTCTTATGATTGTCGGAGAGCGTATCCGCGCTAAAAAGGTTTGTAGCAAGTATAACTACCTCTTTTATTGTGGCGGCCTGTTAGTTTCTTGCATTTGTATTTTGCCGCTTAACATAGTTGGCGGAACTCAGTATATTTCATGGCTCAACTATCACATCTTTACTAACGGAAATGCTATGGGCGTTGCCATGTCATTTTCCATACTTATTGTGGATGCACTGGTTGAGGTTTGGTATGAGAAATTCGACCTTAGATTAATATTTGTATTCTTTTTCTTTACGGTAGGTATTACGGGATACAAAGGCTCATCAGGTGTACTTTTGGTGGCTATTGCCTGGTCGGTGTACATAATAGAGTCAATCATCACCAAGAAAATTAAGTTCAACAGGATTTTTTATATCATAGCAATTACAATGGGATTCTTCTTCTGCTACTTGCTAGTAGTAAATGGCCCATCTACAGTTGCCGTTAACAACAGGGCTCGCACCCTTAGTCCACATGGCACGCTTATGGCTAGCCGTATAGGCCAGATTTTTGAAAAGCTTGGTTTGGACTACATGCAGTTCCCTTGGGTTGCCATTGGTGTTATAGTATCGGCTATATGTATCATAGGCCCATGTATTCTTCCTTTTGCATGTTTTACAATTGGAAAGTTCAAGACCTTAATTAAAGAAAAGGTTATCGGCGACATCTTTGACTGGTTTGTAATAGGCTCAGTGTTGATGGGACTTATTGCTTTCCTTTTTATAGAAATTCCAGGCACATCGCAGGTATATTTTGTAATCACTAATGCGGGATTTATTTTCTATGGTGCAATGAAATATTGCATCGAAAATTACAAGAACTGGGTTTCAAAGATTATGCGAGTATTCTTCTGTCTTGGAATACTTTTCCTTGTGTTTGATTTGGGCAAATATACCTATACAGATATTCAGTGGAACAAGGAGTATAAGGCTCCAGCAGAGGATAAGCACGATAGAGTTTCGAAGGAGACAATGGAGGCGTACCTTTGGATTAGAGACAATACACCAGAGACAGCCAAAATTGCAGTAGATAGATTTTCAGAAGATATTGATAGCGACAACAAGAACAATAGATACAAGGACGATAGAAGCCTTTTCTTCTATGCTAGCGCTTTCACTGAGAGACAGGTATTTATAGAGGGCTACGACTATTCAAACATTTCTGAAAAGCAGGCTATGGCCCAGCTTTCGATTAACGAAAAGTTCTATAGCTACAATTGGGAAGAGGCAGATGCCGCAATAACTATGAATGATATTGACTATATAGTTGTAACTGATGTTGGGCATCCAGATTATGCCAACAATAACTGGCATTTAAAGCCTGTATTTAACAACAAGGCTGTAATCGTATACGAGTACGTGGCCGACGATTCAGACATTAATTCTTACGAATAATTTTTACGAGGTATGGGATGAAGGAATTAGAGTATCCATTTGACGCAGATTATCTGTTATCCAAGAAAAAGAGAATAAAGAAAGAGCTGCTTGCTTCAGATACCAAGTTTATCGATAAAAAGGTTGCAATTCTCGGAGGCAGTACCACAGCCAACATCATGTTAATCATGGAGCTTTTCTTGCTTAATAATGGTATCCGTCCGACTTTTTACGAAAGCGAATACAACAAATACTACGAGGATGCAGTTTTTCCAAATCCTGAGTTAGAGGAGTTTGTACCGGATATTATCTATGTTTGCACCAGCAACAGAAACATCACCACCTATCCGGATTTATCTATGGACAGAGCAACTGTGGATGAGCTCCTTGACAACCAATATCAGAAGTTTGAGACTATTTGGAAGACTTTGGCAGAAAAGTACAACTGCCCAATCATCCAAAACAATTTTGAGATGCCATTATTCAGACTGATGGGCAATCGTGATGCCTACGATTATCATGGCGCCATGAATTTCATCAGCCGATTGAATCAAAAGCTTTATGATTATGCTGAGGCTACAGACAATTTCTATGTGTGTGACCTCAACTATATTTCTGCAGATTATGGATTAAAGGAATGGGCAGATCCATTCTATTGGTATATGTACAAGTATGCTATGTGTGTGCCAGCAATTCCATATCTATCATTCAACGTTGCCAACATCATCAAGTCATTGCTTGGCAAGAACAAAAAGGGCTTTGTTCTTGATTTGGACAACACACTTTGGGGCGGCGTAATCGGTGACGATGGAGTGGACGGAATCGTACTTGGCCCAGAGGAGGCAGAGGGACAGGCGTATACTGAGTTCCAGCAGTACCTTAAGGCGCATCAGCAGCTTGGCGTGATACTCAACATCGATTCAAAAAATGATTTTGAGAATGCCATTGCAGGTATCAATCATCCTGACAGTGAGTTCAAGGAATCAGACTTTATATCTATAAAGGCTAACTGGGACCCTAAGGACAAGAATTTTGCAGATATTGCGTCTGAACTCACATTACTTCCAGAAAGTCTTGTTTTTGTGGATGACAACCCGGCAGAGCGACACATTGTTACTGAGCAGCTACAGGGCGTGTGCGCACCAGAGCTTGATAATGTGGTTCATTATATTCAGACAATCGACCGCGGAGGATTCTTTGAGACAACTAATATTTCGGCGGATGATTTAAAGCGCAACGAAATGTACAAGGAGAATGCTGCAAGAGCCAAGCTTCAAAGCAGCTTTACTGACTATGGTCAGTACCTTGATTCTTTAGAAATGACAGCAGAGATTGATAGCTTTGCGCCAGTTTACATGGCACGCATCGCTCAGCTTACCAATAAGTCTAACCAGTTCAATCTAACAACAAAGCGTTTTACTCAGACTGAAATAGAGCAGACAGCTGCAAATCAGGAGTACATCACTTTATATGGCAAGCTGATGGATAAGTTTGGTGACAACGGAGTGGTAAGTGTTGTCATCGGTCACATTGACGGCCATGAATGTGATGTGGATTTATGGCTTATGAGCTGTCGAGTTTTGAAGCGCGACATGGAATATGCTATGTTAGATGAGCTTGTAAAGCGTTGCCGGGAAAGAGGAGTGACAACACTTAGAGGCCACTATCTTCCAACAGCCAAAAATAAAATGGTAAAAGACTTCTACGGCGACATGGGCTTTAAGCTTATTTATCAGGCGGATGATGGGGCTTCTGACTGGGAGCTTTCACTGGAAGAATATGAGGACAAGAATATACACATAACTAAACTATAGGCGTTTCAAATGTCTATGTTCAGAAAAGAGATTTATGATAAGAGATATTATTAAAAACAGGAAGTTAATAGCAAAGCTAGCCAAAAACGATTTTAAACAAAAGTTTGCAGGCTCGACTTTAGGCATTATCTGGGCCTTTGTCCAGCCGGTTGTTACCGTGCTTGTTTATTGGATAGTGTTTGACAAGGTTATGGGCGCCAAAGCAGAGATTATAGGTAAGGAAACAGGAGATTTTCCATATGTGCTTTGGCTTTCTACAGGTATTATTCCTTGGTTTTACTTTAGCGAGGTGCTTTCTTCTGGAACAGTTGTGCTTCAGGAGTACAATTATCTGGTCAAGAAGGTGGTGTTTCCAATCAATGTATTGCCGGTTGTAAAGGCGGTTTCGGCACTTTTTGTCCATGGCTTTTTTGTGCTGTTTACAATGATTCTATTTTTGCTGTTGGGTCAGCCTATTCCGCTGTATTGCTTGCAGCTGTTGTATTATTCTTTTGCAATGATGGTCTTTGTAATAGCCTTGATATATTTGACAAGTGCACTTTGTGTATTCTTTAAAGATATGGCTCAGCTGATTAATATCTTCCTGCAGGTTGCCATTTGGGCAACTCCAATCATGTGGCCAAAAACCATGTTGCTTAATAAGATAGCTGAGGGCAAGTGCCCTGATATAGCAGTTTATATCCTGTATCTCAACCCTATGTACTACATCACAAATGGCTATCGAGAGAGCCTTGTGCCTGATTATTCTGGCTTTTGGTTGAGCCCGGGGCTTACTGCTTATTTTTGGGGTGTGACAATCCTTATGTTTATAATTGGCACCCATGTTTTCAAAAAATTACAGCCTCATTTTGCAGATGTTCTTTAGGGAAAAAGAATGTTGAAAATACAGCGTTTGTAGACTTTTTCTACTAATTGTTTAAAGTGTAAAATACATGCAAAAAGTATCTAAAAATTGCCCGTGATTTTCGGGCAATTTTTTTTGTCTTTGTTCACGGTCTGATAACAAGTGTAGTGATATAATAAAACATAGCTAGAGAGAGGGGGCTTGCGTATGAGGAGGTTTTTATTTTCTAAAGGAAAGAGAACTATTGCTGTCAGCATAGTTGCTTTACTTTGTTCTTTTTGGTACTTCAATCTGATTAGTTTTGTGCCAGCAAATGCTGATGAAGATATTGTTGTACAAATCGTGGCTCACAGAGGTTATTCTGGGGCCTATCCGGAAAACACCCTTAGCGCATTCGCAGGTGCTTATGCCTGTGGAGCTAAAACTGTAGAGTTTGATGTTAGAAAGACCAAGGATGGTCAGCTGGTAATCTATCATGATGAGACCTTGGAAAAGGTAAACGGGGAAGAGTGCGGAATAGCAGATTACACCTATGATGAGCTGCTAAACATCGATGCTGGTGCATGGTATGACATGGACTTTATAAGTGAGCGCATACCAACTTTGGACCAGACACTTAGCTTGCTTCAAGCTACCAATATGCGTATCTTCTGTGAGTTGAAGGACATAGGGGATGATCCTGATTTTGCTACAGAGGTTTACGAGAAATGTGCTCAGTACGGTTTGCTGGACAAGGTTGTATTTCTATCATTTAATTATGATTATCTTTCAACCATCAAGGGGATTAATCCAGAGCAGCCAATCATGATGTTGGCATCATTTGGTAAGTCCACTTTACCAGCACAGTATCCAGCAGAGTACTACGGAGTCAACATGAAGACTCTTACACCAAAGACTGTCAGGGCTATTCACGAGGCCGGCAGCAAGGTGTACTCTTATGCACCAGAGAGCAAGGGACAGATGTTATCCCTTCAGCGACTGGGCGTGGATGGGGTGATCACTGACTACGCCGATGTAGGGGCGTTATAATAATCCTCCGACTTTAGGTATGGGGTTGCCTAAAGTCAATAAAAGGGTGGCACCGTTGGGTGTCACCCTTTTTTCGACTTAATTTTTACTTTGAGTTATGGATGAATAGTTGGCAAGGGGGGGTGGGGTGGCAGGATTGATAGGAGGGTTGGTAGTTGAATTTTGTGAACTAGTATAATCGATGAGGGGCATTCCTGCGCTGTTTATTGAGAATCTACTATTACTAAAGCTAAAACCTCTAGTATGTCCATTAGGTATAGGGGATACATTATTAGCTGGATTATTTGAAGAACGGCTTGGGGAGTATACGCTCATAGGGCTACCAATTGTGGAGTTGTTACTAGTTTGGCTGTGTATACTATTTAAATGTTCTAATGACACAAATGATTTGTTGTCTTCTGGATTACTTATCACAGATGCTAGGTCTATAGCATCGATTATTTGCTCTATAGGTGTGCCAGATTTCGAAGCTTGAACCATAGTGTCACCTAAAGCCATCTCTCCTATAAGTTGTTGTATAGTTTCTGTATTTTTAAATAGCAAAGCCGGAAGGTTCATACATTTATTGCAATAAGTTTTGTATGCCCTTGCGTCATTTATGCATTTGTCAATTGTTTCATCAGTATGCCTTTTTTCTGAGCTATTTTTATAATTTTCAGCCTGTTTAATAAATTTATTCAGGTTAGTTTTAGCCTTTTTTGCCATTATGGCACCTTTTACTAATACTTTGACTTTTTTTATTACTCCCATGGTAATACCTCCTTTTTCAAAACATAATTTATATATAGTTATTAAAGGGCCCTTCAATTACATATCAAAAAAAATTGTTTTATTTTTCATTTTTGGAAAAATTTTTTTAAAATTCACAATTTGGTTCGAAATAAGACCAGGCAACCGGAATCGGATTTAGGGCTAAAACTTTGCGATAGCGGGGTTTTGTGGTAAAATTGTGTTATATTTGGAGGCATTATGAAGGATAACGTAATTGAGGTAAAGCACGTAGATAAGGTGTACAAGCTTTACGATAGCAACAAGGCCAGGGTGGCAGATACTTTGGGCCTTACCAGGAAAAAGAATTACAAGGAGCATTACGCTCTTAAAGATATGTCCTTTGAGGTTAAGAAGGGCGAGTGTGTTGGCTTGATTGGTACCAATGGTTCCGGCAAGTCCACAATTTTAAAGATTATTACAGGTGTACTTTCAGCAACCAGGGGAGAGGTTAATGTAGATGGTCGTATTTCTGCATTGCTGGAGCTTGGCGCAGGCTTTAACCAGGAGTACACAGGTATTGAAAATATTTACCTAAACGGTACAATGCTTGGCTACACCAACGAAGAGATAGATGCAAAGCTGGATGACATTCTGGCATTTGCGGATATAGGTGATTTTGTTTTTCAGCCAGTAAAGACATATTCAAGCGGTATGTTTGTCAGACTTGCATTTGCAGTGGCAATCAACATCGATCCAGAAATTTTGATTGTAGATGAGGCGCTTTCCGTAGGTGATGTTTTCTTCCAGGCCAAGTGCTACAAGAAGTTTGAGGAGTTCAAGGCTGCAGGCAAGACTATACTTTTTGTTTCCCACGATTTGGGTGCTATCAGCAAGTATTGCGACAGGGCGGTGCTTATTAACAAGGGTGACAAGGTGGCTGAGGGCACTCCAAAGGATATGATAGACATTTACAAAAAGATTCTTGTGGGCCAGGAGCCAGTGCTTAACAGCAAGGTTGATAGCCTGGATGATTTTGCAGATAACGGACAGGAGCTGGCAGAGGGTGTCACCTGGAAGTCTAACTATCAGCTCAATCCAAATCTCAACGAGTATGGTGATGGCAGGGCGAGCATTGTTGATTTTGCAGTAATTGACGACAACGGCACCTACACCAACGCTATTATGAAGGGCAGCACCTTTACAGTTAAATCCAAGGTGCATTTCAATACAGATATTGAGAATCCTATTTTTACTCTCACATTCAAGACTCTAAAGGGTATTGATGTCACCGGCACCAACACTATGTATGAAAAGTGCGATGTGGGCCTGTGCAAAGAGGGGGACGAGTACGTTGCCACCTTCACTCAAAAGATGGACATGCAAGGTGGTGAATATCTCATGTCTATTAGCTGCACCGGCTATGATGGAGTGGATTTTGTTGCATATCATCGTCTTTACGATGTGATGAATATTACAGTTGTAAGCACCAAGAACACAGTTGGATTCTATGACATGAATTCAAAGGTTAGAGTAGATAAGGTCAACTAGTTGACCGGGGATGAGTTTGAAAAATTAGAAGGAGCGATTGTCTATGATTCAAGAAAAGTATAATAGACGCATTTTTGACGAGGGTACAGAAGAAGCGATTCAGATGTTTTCTCATCTTAGGAGCAATGTACTTTCTCCAGTTGGAATTGAAAAAGGCGACAATGTACTGATACTTGATCCTGATAGTGCTTCGATAATCGAGTGGCTACAGGAGCAGGCTGCCGACGTAACAATAGGTATGAGCCAGGATTATTCCAAGGATAACGATTCTGTTATGTCACATTTGCCAGCTCTTAAAAAGCAATTGATAGATGACATCAACAGTACATTTAGCATCATCATAAGTATTGGCAAGCTGGTGGAAACACCATCGGTTCTCAAGAAACACCTTGCTGCGGAGGGAAGGCTGGTTTACGCCCTTTCTGAAAAGGACAGGCTTGGCAGCTTTGCTAAAAAGCTTCTTGCGGAGGCTGGATTCAAGGACATTACCACATACAGAGTCAGCCCCGATTATTTATATACCACGGAGATTTATGCAGAGGATTACATAGGGGGAGGAGCAGGAGACTATCTGCTAATTGCTAGATAATGGAACGATTACTTTACGAAAAGCTCTCTAATGAGCGCAATCCAAAATACAATATCATAACGGACATTGTTGAGCGTGATGGCCAAAAGGTAGTCATTAAAAGGCCTTATGATTCAAAGGCCATTGACCACATTCAAAGAGTCTTCGAAAGTTACAGAGGCTTGCAAAATATTTTGCAGGGCTCTGATTTTTGCGTAAATGAAAGTAGAATGGTGGGGGATTCCATTGAAAGCGAATTCTTAGAGGGGCAGCATCTTTCATCGGATGATGCACCGGCCTATATCCAGGCAGTTAAGAATGCCTACATGAAAAGTGCCAAGGAATTTGCCATATCACCAGAGTTTGAACAGGTCTTTGGACAGGTGGATTTGCCACGAGGCGTACTTGCGTCAGAGTACCTTGATATAGATTTGATTTTTGAAAATATAATCAAGACAGAAAAGGGCTGGGAGATTATCGACTACGAGTGGACCTTTGATTTTCTGGTACCTATCAATTATGTTTTCTATCGTGCCTCTAAGTTTAGTCTGCTTCCTGGAAATCTTGTTGATATTTCTGATCAGGAAAAGGCGGCTTATCAGCAGATGGAGGAGCATTTCCAGTCAAAGTATTGCTTCAAGGACGTCAAGAATCTTCATGAGCTCAGAGAGCATGCAGATAGTCACAGCAAGACATCGGCTGATTTTGCAATTGCATCCCGGGACTATCAGATAAAGCAGCTTCAGGAGTTGATTGCGGCTAAGGATGTGCACATTCGCAATATCGAGGCAGTCAATCAGGAGCTTCGCACAATTTATGACAATACGGTAAATACCAAGGGTTATCAGGCCTTGGAGAGTATACGAGCATTTAAGGCTTTCCTTACTGGCAAGTCTACCCCGGCACGAGAGGCCCAAAAGCAGCAAAAGGCCGAGGCTAAGGCTGCAAAGGTTGCTGCAAAGCAGGCAAAAAAGGCTGCCTCTAAGGGGGAAGCAGCACCATCGGTGGCAGTGCATCTACATCTTTTCTACGTGGATTTATTGCCAGAGTTTGCCGGTTATTTTGCAAACATTCCTTTCAAATTTGACCTTTATATTTCCTGTCAGGAGGGGGCAGATGTTAACGCTATCAAGGCTGGCCTTAAAGAGGTCAAGCAGATTGGCAACTTGGATATTCGTGCTCTTCCAAATCGAGGCAGAGATTTGGCACCAATGTATGTGAAGTTTGCAAAAGAAATTTTGAACCACGATTACATTCTTCATGTGCACAGCAAGAAGTCTTTGTATTCCGGTGTGGAGAAGGGAGGCTGGAGACAGTATTCTCTTGAAACACTTCTGGGTTCTACAGAAAAGATTAACAGCATTTTTGAAATGTTTAAAAATAAAAATGCAGGACTTATATATCCAGATATCCAGCAGGAAGTGCCTACCATAGCTTATTCGTGGCTTGCCAATGAGGGCCTTGGAAGACAGCTTTTTGCGGAATACGATTTGGGCGAAATGCCATCGGTATTTAACTATCCTGCAGGCTCATTTTTCTGGGCCAGGGTTGATGCGCTTCGTCCTCTTTTGGAAAAGGGCTACACCTACGAGGATTTCCCTAGGGAAGAGGGGCAGACAGATGGCACCTTGGCACACGCCCTTGAGCGAATTGTTCCATTTGTATCAAGAAAGCAGGGCTATGATGATTACATCCTCTATCTTTCAGACGAGGACACGGCGGTAAACAAGAGCCTTAGACCATTCTATGATTTCTTTAAGATGGACAAAGAGCTTTTGACCATGAAGCTTGGCACATACGACGTAATTTCATTTGATATATTTGATACACTTATCACCCGTTCAATCGCTGAGCCAGACGATGTATTTAAGTTAATTGAAAAAGAAATATACGAAAGCTACGGCAAGACTGTAGATTTCCTAGGGATTCGAAAAGAGGCTGAGAGGGTTGCCACTGAAAAGTACGGCCCAATGACAACTATCGACAAGATTTACGTTGAGGTTTCAAGCGACAAGACCATCGGCGATATAGCCATGGATATTAAAAAGATGGAGATAGACACTGAGACCAGACTTTGCATGCCTAGAAAGGATATGGTTGAGGTCTTTAATTCCCTTAAGTCCATGGGCAAGCATGTCATTCTCGTCAGCGATATGTACCTTAACAGAGTGGAGGTTGTTGGCCTGTTGCACAAGTGCGGCATCGGAGGCTACGACGAGCTTTTGATTTCCTGCGAGGTAGGTGCTCGCAAGGATAATGGCAGCATGTGGGATTATGTTCTTTCGGGACTCAATCCAGAGAGATTCATCCATGTTGGTGACAATTTCCGAAGCGATTCTCAGATTCTTATGGACAGAGGTATCGCAAGTCAGATTGTTTTAAATCCAAAGGCAATGCTTGAGCTTTCTGAGTTTAGTTACCTTTCAGAATTTGCAAAAGCAAGCGTGGCTAATTCCATTATGGTTGGCAATGCTATAAATGGCGGTATTTTTAATTCACCATTTGCATTTAACGAAGATGGCACAGTTGCCTTTAAAGATATTTACGATTTTGGCTATACAACAATGGGGCCTCTGATGGCACGCTTTATTCAGTGGGTTGTGGAAGGCAATCAAGACAGTAATGAGCGCTTGCTCCTATTGGCCCGTGAAGGATATATGCTTCAGCATATGATTGAGGGATATTGCGGTGTCAGAGGTTTGAATTTGCCTGACCAACACTACTTCTTGACGTCACGCAGAGCATGTGCGGTGGCGGCTCTTGAAAATGATGAGGATATCAGAGAGCTTCTGCTTCAGAAATATCAGGGCACATTTAGCAATTTGTTAAATGAGCGATTTGGCGTGGAGCTTCACGAGAACGAGGCGGACAGAGACCTTGACTACAGCACCACTACTGAGGAGCTTATGGAGCTTCTAGCGCCTTACGAGGCGGAGATATTTGCAAAGGCAAAGGTGGAGAAAAATGCTTATCTGAACTATGCCAGCAAATATTTAGCTGAGGCCAATGATTTGGCGGTGGTAGATGTGGGATTTTCAGGAACAATCCAGTATTTCCTCATGAAGCTTACGGGGCGGGATATTGCAGGTCATTACCTTGCCCTGCACTCTAACAAGCCGGAGAGAATTGGCGGAAGGGCAAATGCTGTGTACGAGATTACTGACCCTCGACTCATCGAGGACAGCAAGCTCCTTAGATATCAGCTTTTCCTTGAAAACGCTCTGAGTGCTCCTTATGGACAGCTCATTAATTTCACCATGGAAAATGGTGTGCCTGAGCCTCATTTTAAGGATGACAAGAATGTCAGCGATGAGGTCAAGCGACTTCAGTATGGTATATTGGATTTTATTCTTCAGTATGCCCTTTCAACCAAGAATACCCCAAAGGGATTGCTGGCAGACACCACTCTTGTAGAAGATTTATTCTATGATATAATTGCTGCTGGTACTCTTACCAAAGAAATAGCGGACAGCCTTACTGTTGAGGATAGCTATAGTCGTGGTGGAGTCCAGAGATTTGATGTTAAAACAGGCAAATGGTTGGTGGATTAAATCACCTTTGCCAGATATAAAGAAGGAAGAATGTTTTGAGAGATACTTTCAATGTGGTATTTATCAGATATCACTTAACCAAGAAAAATACACTTTTGTTCCAAGGATTTTATCCATTTGACAATCCAAAGGGTTATAACCTTGTGGCAGAGTTAAATGGTACTCCTTATGAGATGGATATTACAATCAACGAGGGCAACGAAGTTCGACGTCGCTATATAGCAGCCCACAAAAGTGTTTCAAAGGAATATGTTGGCGAGATTGGGTTGCCAGAGGATTTAAGCACAGTTAAGAGTCTTAAGCTCATTTGCGTGCTCGGAGAGGATGGCACAAGCAATCAGGTTCGCTCCGTGGTTTACAAGGCCACTGGCTGGGATTTGCAAAAGCTGAAAAAGGAATACGAGTACAACCTTGAGCGTGCAGCTGTTACAGATGACAAGATTCAGATTCTTGGCTGGGCTATTGGAAATGTTCCAGAGGAGTTTCACCTTTATGATGGCAACACTGAGATTCCTATTACTGTAAAGAGAATGTTCCGTAAGGATGTTTACGGTGTTTATCCAGAGCTTACAGAAAAGTGTGACTCTGGCCTTGAAATTGTTTTTGACAAGGGCAACTACAAGAAGCTTCGCCTTACAATTACAGCAAATAATCAGGTTTATGAATGCAAGGTTGATACAGAGCATGTGCTGACAGGTGGCAATCTTCTTCCAAAGAAGAGCCTATGGGAGCGAATCGAGCTTTACCGTCAGGATAATGGTATCGGTGCAACTATTAAGCACGCTATAGATAAGCTAAAGAATGCAGATGCGCCAAAGTATACCTATATGGATTTCCTTACAAGCTTTGGTCCAACAGAGGTTGAGCTGCAGCGCCAGCGAGATGAGAAGTTTGAATACAATCCTTTGATGAGTATTGTTATTCCTATGTATCAGACTCCAGAAAAGTTTTTAGTGGAGCTTATTGATTCCATTGTGGCGCAGACTTATGGCAACTGGGAGCTTTGTCTGGCAGATGGTAGTCCGGATGATAGCCTGGGTTCAATTATCGCCAGGAAGTATGGCTCTGATTCAAGGATTAAATACACTCACTTAGAGGCTAACCTTGGTATTTCAGACAACACCAATGCTGCAATCGCACTGGCCACAGGTGATTTCATTGTTCTTTCGGATCACGATGATACACTTGCACCAAATGCAATGTATGAGTGTGTGGCAGCCATCAACAAGGATCGCAGCATCGATGTAATTTACACCGATGAGGACAAGATTTCCATGGATTCCAAGGAATATTTTGAGCCTGTGTTCAAGCCGGATTTCAATCTGGATTTACTTTGTTCAGTCAATTATATTTGCCATCTTTTCATTTTTAGAAGAGACATCTATGAGAAGGCAGGCGGTTTCAATAAGGAGTACGATGGTGCTCAGGACCATGATTTGATTTTGCGTTACTGTGAAGTTGCAAAAAATGTTTACCACGTTCCAAAGGCTCTCTATCACTGGCGCAGCCATGCTGCATCAACAGCAATGTCTGCAGAGTCAAAGCTTTACGCCTTTGATGCAGGCGCCAAAGCGGTTCAGGCTCACTACGACAGACTTGGCATACCAGCTACTGTTGAGCAGGATACCTTCTACGGATGCTACCGCACCATTTATAATTGGGATAAAGAGCCACTTGTTTCTATCATTATTCCAAACAAGGATCACACAGATGACCTTGATAAATGTATTAAGTCAATTGACGCCAAGAGCGTTTACAAAAATATTGAGTACGTAATCGTTGAGAACAATTCAACTGAGCCTGAGACTTTTGAGTATTACAAGTCGATTGAAGACAGACCGGATGTTAAGATTATTCGCTACGAGACACCAGGATTTAACTTCTCTGCAATCAACAATCTTGGTGCTAAGCATGCAAGCGGAGATATGTACTTGCTCTTAAACAATGACACCGAAATCATCAACGAAACCTGTATCAAGGAGCTTGTTGATGTGTGCCTTCGTCCAGACGTAGGTATCTGCGGTGCGTTGTTATATTATCCAGACAATACTGTGCAGCACGCAGGCGTTGTTATGGGTATTGGTGGTATCGCCGGCCATACATTTGTAGGATTAGAGCGCAGTGAGCCAGGCTACATGTTTAGGGCGGTAACTACCCAGGACCTTTCTGCTGTTACAGCAGCCTGCCTTATGATTCGTAAAGACGTATTCGAAGAGGTGGGAGGTCTTACTGAGGATTTGGCTGTTGCCTTCAACGACGTAGATTTCTGTATGAAGGTTCGTGATAAGGGCTACCTTGTAGTTTACAACCCACACGCAGAGCTCTATCACTACGAATCCAAATCCCGTGGCTATGAGGATACAGGAGAAAAGGTTGCCCGCTTCAATTCTGAGGTAGAAAAGCTGGAAAAGCTCTGGCCGGATATTTTGGAAAAAGGTGACCCTTACTATAATCCCAACCTGTCGATTCTAGATGGATGGTATAGATTGAAGGAAGAATAAAAGGAAGGTTTTATTTTATGAATAGACGAATTGCTGTGGCCGGCACCGGCTACGTAGGACTTTCAATAGCTACACTTTTGGCACAACACAACCATGTGGTAGCCGTAGATGTAATTCCGGAAAAGGTAGATCTAATCAACAACAAAAAGTCTCCAATCGTGGACCCTGAGATTGAAGATTATCTTGCAAATAAGGACTTGGATTTGGTTGCAACTCTCGACGGAGAAAGTGCATATAAGGATGCTGAGTTTGTAGTTATCGCTACACCAACCAACTACGACAGTGCAAAGAATTTCTTTGATACATCAGCTGTTGAGGCAGTTATTGAGCTTGTGAAAAAGGTTAATCCAAATGCATATATGGTAATCAAGTCTACAATTCCTGTAGGCTACACCAAGAATATCAGAGAGAAGATGGGCTCTGACAAGATTCTTTTCAGCCCTGAGTTTCTTAGGGAATCAAGAGCTCTTTACGATAATCTTTATCCAAGCCGCATCATCGTTGGTACAGATGAAAGCGATGCAAAGCTTACACAGGCTGCTAAAGATTTTGCTGCTCTTCTTGCAGAAGGTGCAATCAAGAAAGATATCGAGACTCTTGTAATGGGATTTACAGAGGCTGAGGCTGTAAAATTATTCGCAAATACGTATTTGGCACTTCGTGTCAGCTACTTCAACGAGCTGGATACATATGCAGAGACAAAGGGCCTTGATACCCAGGCTATTATCAAGGGTGTTTGCCTTGATCCACGTATTACAGATCAGTACAACAATCCATCTTTTGGATACGGTGGCTACTGTCTTCCAAAGGATACCAAGCAGCTTCTAGCAAACTATGCTGATGTGCCACAGGATTTGATTCGAGCTATTGTAGAATCTAACCGCACACGTAAGGATTTTATCGCAGATCAGGTGCTTAAAAAGGCGGGCTACTACAGCTACGAGGAGGCCAACCAGTACGACAAGGATTCTGAAAAGGATGTTACCATCGGAGTGTACCGACTCACTATGAAGTCCAACTCTGACAACTTCCGTCAGTCATCTATCCAGGGTGTAATGAAGCGAGTTAAGGCCAAGGGTGCAACTGTAGTCATCTACGAGCCAACACTTGAGGATGGCACAACATTCTTTGGCTCAAAGGTTGTTAATGACTTGGATAAATTCAAGACATCATGTGATGCAATCATAGCAAACCGTTACGACTCATGCCTTGATGATGTTAGGGATAAGGTATATACACGTGATGTATTTAAGAGAGATTAGTTAATAATAAAAGGGAGAATAAGTAATGTTTAGGGGAAAGAAAATTAAAATTCTATCTGGCTGGAGTGGATTTTTTCTTGGTGTTGCCATTGTATTTTTTGGAATTGTTTCTTATATTGCCATAGGAAATACTATAAGCCAAGCTACAGCGGGACCAAGCTCTAAGGCTGATGGATTTACAATTGGTGCATACCACGTAGATCTTGATGTGAAAGAAGATGGCAAGATTGATGTCGATGAAACTGTATATATAGATTTCTATGAGGGTGGTCATCATGGAATATATCGTTTTATTCCGGAGTGGTTAAAGTACACTAGCAAGGATGGAAAGACTAGTTCAAGAAAAGGTGTAATAACCAATTTACGATGCGAGAATGAGACATATACGGTGGATACTGTAAAACGCAAGAAGCGTATTAAAATTGGTAAATCTTATCACACCTTATCCGAAGGTACCTATCGCTACGATATTTCTTACACATATGATATGGGTAAGGACCCATACAATGGTTTTGATGAATTCATCTTCCATGCATTTGGAGATTATTGGGGTACTCCTATAAAGGCTGCTTCTGTTACAGTCAATCTTCCAAAGAACTTTGACCCTAAAGATACAGTATATTTTTTTGCTGATAAAAAAAGAAAAGATGATATAACATCCCATGTAAAATATGTGGTAGACGGTAGCACTTTGTATGCTAGGGTCAATTCAGACTATGATTTGACTAAATCTTTGACGGTAGACATAGAGTTGCCAGAGGGATATTTTGTTGGCGGAGCCGACAACTACGATAGCAGCGCTCTGTTGAGTCTTTTGATATGCATCGCTTATGCAGGGATAATATATCTGCTTTGGTATCGCTTTGGCAAGGATTTGCCTAAAGAGCCAGAGACTGTGGAGTTTTATCCTCCATACAATCTTGATGCAGCTCAAATTGGCTATCTTTATGTAAAGGATGCAGGTAAGAAACTGGCCATTTCATTGATTGTTGAGTTGGCTTCAAAAGGATATTTGGAGATTTTAAATACCAGCAGAAAAGATAAGCTTAAAGTCAAGAAAACTGAAAAAGCAGTTGATGATTTGACGAAAAATGAATTGCTTGTCTATAACAAGCTTTTTGAGGATGGCGACGAAATAGTACTTAAAGACCATAAGAACTTTCACAAGGTGTATTCGCAAATTGCAGAGAGCGTCAGAGAAGAATTTCAGGATAAGATTAACGATATAGCATCCTATAGGGTTAAATTCTTGACTAGCGCAACACCATTTTGGATTATTCTTATCTGGTTTATAACATACAAGAGAGAAATGCTTAATCCGGCATTTTCAATATTTTATGTTCTGTCATATGCAGCAATTGTTGTTTCTTTAGTATGCATTTATCAGATGCACAGAAAGAGTACATATGGAGAGGTTGTAGCAGCCAAAATTAATGGTTTCAGAAATTATTTGGAGGTGGCTGAGAAGGATAGGATAGATATGTTGGTGGAGGAAAATCCGAATTATTTCTTCAACATACTGCCTTATGCTTATGTGCTTGGTGTTTCTAAAAAATGGATTGAAAAATTCCCAATCCCTGAGGGTGAGGAATATGCATACGTTGAAAAGATAGATAAGATTTATGATGCGTTGGCATATACAGATGGAACTGCTACCCGTTCTTCCGGCAGTAGTAGCGGCTGTTCATCTTGCGGTGGCGGTTGTTCTTCATGTGGTGGTGGCTGCTCATCTTGCGGAGGTGGTGGCTCATGGTAGGCCGATTCATTTTGCAGTGGCATATAGGAGAGCAATGCAATCTTAAATGCCTTCACTGTTATCAGGATTGCCACACACCGATACAGCTTTCCTATTCGCAGCTTTATGATATTTTAGAGCAGTACAGGCAGCTGTTAGAGAAATTAAATGTGCGAGGACATATAAATTTAACTGGAGGAGAGCCACTGTGCTCTCCACATTTTTATAAGCTATTAGATGAGTTTAAGAAGGACGGCGATTTATATAGTTTTTCCATTCTTACAAATGGAACTCTTGTTACAGAGGAAGTGGCCCAAAAAATTAGTAGCTATAATCCAGAGTACGTTCAGGTTAGCCTAGAGGGTGGTAGACGAACCAATGATTATATCCGTGGCAAGGGCGTGTATTCGAAGGTGGCAAAAGCAATAAAGAGTCTTAAAAAATATGGTATATACGTATCAGTTTCTTTTACAGCTACGAAGTTAAATTACAAAGAATTTCCTAAGGTGGTAAGGTTTGCTAGGCGCCATAAAGTGGATAATGTCTGGTCTGATAGATTCATTCCTTTGGGGGATGATAAAGAATTGGATTTACAGATGACGAAGGAAGAAACTTCCGAATATCTTCAATTGATGGCAGATTCGAGACGCTGGCTAAAGGAAAAACATTCTAGTACCAATGTGGCAATGTACAGGGCACTGCAATTCTTAAAGACCAATGACTATGCCTATAGCTGTACCGCTGGCGACAGTCTTTTGACGGTAATGGAGAATGGTGACTTGGTTCCATGCAGGAGAATGCCTATCGTTGTTGGAAATCTTTTGACTGAAAATATGTATGAGCTTTATATGAACAATGAGACTTTAAAATCTTTGCGGCAAGATAATATTCCTAATGATTGCGAAAAGTGTGAGCACAGCAATTATTGCAAGGGTGGCTTGAAATGTCTTACCTATGCTATTTATGGTTCCTTAAATCATAAGGATGTAGGATGTAATATATAAACTCTAAAAGGAGATAAAATGAGTGAAGCAATTGTAACTTTAAGAAAAGGCGAGGGACGCACAATTAAGGCAGGCGGCGCTTGGATATTTGATAACGAAATAGATAGCGTTATGGGCTCCTTTGAAAATGGAGACATAGTGATAGTCCACGACTTTGATGGATACATGATGGGGCGTGGATTTATCAATACCAATTCAAAGATTAGAGTTCGCATGCTTACTCGCAAAAAGGATCAGCTTATAGATGACGATTTTATCAAGATGAGAGTTAAAAATGCGTGGGAATATCGTAAATCCGTATTGCTTCAGCAGGATTTAAATTGCTGTAGAGTTATATTTGGTGAGGCGGATTTTCTTCCAGGCCTTGTGATAGATAAGTATGATGACGTGCTAGTGGTAGAATCCTTGGCACTTGGTATAGACAGGCTAAAGCTACAGATTGTAGATTACTTAAAGGAAATTATGGCTGAGGATGGCTACCAAATCCGTGGCGTCTATGAGAGAAGTGATGCAGCAGTCCGAAAGAAGGAAGGCATGGCGCCATACAAGGGTTTCATAGGTGCTGAGTTTGATACCAATGTTGAAATCGTAGAAAATGGAGTCCACTATATGGTGGATGTGGTTAACGGTCAAAAGACAGGATTCTTTTTGGATCAGAAATATAATCGTCTGGCAATCCAGCGCCTTTGCAAGGGAAAGCGAGTGCTTGATTGCTTTACTCACATGGGCACCTTTGCCCTTAATGCAGGTATTGGCGGAGCGGCAGAGGTTACAGGTCTTGATATCTCGGATTTTGCCGTGGCTCAGGCTACAGCAAACTCAAAGCTCAATGGTTTGGAAAATACGGTAAAATTTCGTCAGGCAAATGTACTGGATGAGCTTCCAAAGCTTAACGAAGCAGGAGAAAAGTACGACGTTGTAATCCTTGATCCTCCGGCTTTTACCAAGTCTCGAGAAGCCACCAAAAATGCCATGAAGGGATACCGGGAAATAAACATGAAGGGCATGAAGCTTGTGAAGGACGGGGGATACCTGGCTACATGTTCCTGCTCACATTTCATGACCCAGGATTTATTTGTAAAAGTCATTGGACAGGCAGCACAGGCTGCTCATAAGCGACTTCGCCAAGTGGAATTTAGGACACAGGCACCAGACCATCCAATCCTCTGGGCGGCAGATGAAAGCTACTATCTTAAGTTCTTGATTTTCCAGGTTGTGGATGAGAAATAATAAACATCGAAAAAAAATAGTATAAAAGTAAATCTGTATAGGAGGCTATAGATGGCTTTTTTGCTGTTGACATCAATGAACTTGAGTAGTAAGATGATACCATAATGGGGCTTTATCTTAACATGTTATTATAAAGAAAAAAGGGAGAACAATTATGGCAACAGCGGATTCAAGCAGCACATATGGAGCTGGAACAGAAATAGAGTGGGATGAAGGAAAATTAAACAGCTACTTTACATCATGCCAAAAGGTGTATAACGACTTTCTTTTGA
>JAEEGK010011115.1_pt1 | contig 20624 bp, 14 predicted proteins | sample 8958771 | NCBI WGS metagenome assembly JAEEGK01 (sample SAMN16246547, study PRJNA631951) | gut metagenome | biome: gut microbiome; feature: rumen; material: SC-attached | host: Bos | place: Iran: Karaj | collected 2018-10
GATTGTTTTAAAAAAATAGTTCCAAAATACCATTCATTTCTAGGAGTATCAGTAAATTCAATTTTAAATATTTTATATTGATTATAAGAATCACTATAAACAACTTCAAATAAATCATCAAAAGGTATTTTAAAAGCATATCCATTAATAATAAAACTTATATTATAAGGTATTAGATTATTTAAAAAATTTTTTTGACATAAAATATGTTTAGTTCCACTTGTTTTTTTTATAAAACATTTAGTATGTGAAAAATTAGGTAATTTCTTAAAATAATTTTCTAAAAATAAATCAATTAAATTAATAGGAATATAAATTCCATTAACTCCAGTTGAAAAATTAGTAATAGCATCATTTAATTTAATTGCATTATAAAAATCAAAATCATCTCCAAATAAAACATGAGTAACTAAACAATTCCAATTACTATTTTCATTTCTAATTTTACAAGTAGAATAATTGTCTTTATCATTTAAAATATAATAAGGTATTTCACCAATAGTTAAACTCCCACTCATTTCTTCTTTAATATTAATAGAAAAAATTCTTTGTTTGATTGACCCATTTTGATATAATTTACTAATAATTAAATTATTAGAACCTGTATTATTAAATATATCCAAACCAAGAACTCCATCAACAAATTCTAAAAATTCATCTTCTGAAACAATTAATATTTCTAATTTACTAGCATAAAAATCACCTAATTTAACATCATCTAAAGCAATTTCTCCACTTACACTTCCTCTAATATCTGTTATTGTACAATAAGGATATTTTGTAGGATATATTACACTTATTGATTCTTTTTCATCATAAATGTTTTCAGTGTAAGAACAGAAGGTACAGTTAGTTCCACGTACCCAAGTGTAATCAGAGGTGGTGTCTATTAACAGGAGGAAGTCATGCTTTGGGTAACCTATTGAGATTGTTGTAGCGAAGAGACCAGGAGATGGGTTCGTTAATGGAATTGTTTCTGATATTATTATGGTTATGAGAGAAAAGAAAGGGAGAAATTTATTTTTCATTTTTTTAAATTAATTTTTTTGAATTTTTTCTTGATTTTATGGAATTTTTTATTAAGGTTTTAAATATATTTAATTTATTTATTTATATTTATTATTTTTTTGGATTGAGGTATTTGTTTTTTAAATTGGGATTTATTATTTCTTTCCATTGATATGATATTAAATCATTGTATAAATAATTTAAATGATTGAATAATATTATTAAATTTTCTATGTTAAATATATGTATATTTTTCTTATTTAATTCTTCATGTAAATGATTATAATAATATAAATTTTCAAAATGAGAAATTATTGTTCCGTTATCTAATTTTGAGATTTCTTCATCCATTTTTTTAATTTCATTAGTAGAATTTTTAATTTCCATTAAATAACTAATAAATTTATCAGTTTGATTAAAATTTGTTTTCATATTATCTGTAATACTTAAAATATTTTTATATATAGTATTAAAATAAAGTGAATAAATTTTAACAAGTTTCAAATTTTCTCTTTCTTTCTTATTTTTATTTTTAAAAACAGAAGATGTACTTGTTTCATAATCATTAAACAAAAGAAGAAATTTAAATAAATTTTCATTTAAAGAAAGATAATTTAAAGGAAAAGTAACAGAAATAGTATTATCACTAATAATATGAACAAAATTCATATCAAATTTATTTTTGACTAAATACTGATAAAAATTAAATCTAACATCAACAACATCAAATTTAAATAAGAAATTATGTTCAGTGTTTTTTTTAATAACAAATCCATAATATAGTAAAAAATTATCATTTGATAAATCTTCATTATATCTATATCTAAATTCACTTCCAATATCATAGGAAGAATTAGTATAAATTTCATATGCTTCTTTAATTTTGCTAAATTTAAAATCTAATTGTGACATTCCATTTGAATTTTTACATATATCTAAATAAGGAATTAAAACTGAATTTTCATTTAAATTTTTTGAATAAATATTAACATATTGGTAAATACTATAAAATAAATTTTTATTTTCATTATTTAACCAATGATTTATAGTTTTATCTAATAAATATTTTTCAACAAATGTTTCATAAAGTGTTCTTATAAATTTTTGAGTTGGAGAAAGTACTCCACTTAATTTGTAATCTTCTATATTTTCATTTGTCCATGACATTAAATTTAAATATGAACTTAAAGGTAAATTATGTATGTATTGTACAATAAAAGGCTTTTCTAATCTTTCTTTTAAATAATTTTTAAACACTTCTATTTCTTCTTTATGATTAATTTTAATGTTTTTAAAGGAATAAGTTAAATTTCCTTTTATTTCAAATAATATTCTTAATGATAATGCTATATTATTTACATAATTTGTGTTTAATGTTAATTTATATTTTAAATAATCTGTTATATTTTTTTTTAAGGGAAAATAACCTTCTGAAGATAATACAAAGTTTTTATTAAATGAAAATATTTTTGTATGAGATTTTGGTATATTTTGTTTAACTATACATTTTATTCTTTTATTTTCTAATTTTACATCTATATATTCAGAAAATGATTTAAAATTATTTAATATAAATTTATTTCTATTATCAAAGATTTGATATGGTTCAAATCTATGAAAACCTTTAATAAGAGGAATTATATTAAATAATATTATTGAATAATAAAATATAATTTTCCACATTACTCTTATTAAATATTTTATTTTAATTTAAAAAAATTTAAATATTGAAAAAAATTTGTTGATTAAGAAATTTAAAAAGCAAAATTATATTCGATTTTTAAAGCCAAATACATTTAAAAAATTAAATTATTATCCAGATTTAAATAATAAAACAGCAATTTGACCAAGATAAAAATAAATAAAATGTTTAGTTTCATGAGTAACATAACTTCCAAAATTTCTTCCAACAACACAATGCCAAGTTGGATTATGTTTTCTATCAAATTCTTTTTTAATATAACAAGCAATATCTTTTTCTATATTATATGAATCTATTGCTTTCGTTGCAACGTTTATTGCATCTTGTTGCATATCTTCTGTCATATCTGAATTTTTTATTATTGCTTTTCTTTCTTTATCCATTTTTTTTTATATAAGTTTTTTTTTTGAATGAATTTAATTATATATCACAAATTTAATATAAAAAATATAAGAATTATGAGTAATTCTTTTTTAAATTATAATAACCATAAATGATCATCAATAGAAAGAAATAGAAAGGAAAAAATGGAATAAAAATTTATCATGATTTTATTAATAATTTCATAGAAATGAAAATATTAAGAAAAAAGTAAAGTTAAAACAACCAAAATATTTATTAAATGATTATAATGAAATTCAAGGATTAAAAGACAAAGTCAATTAATTATTTTTGAAAATAATAAATTGATAATATTATAATAGTAATAAAAAATAAATAACTTAGATGAAACTTCGACAATAAATTATAACTAATAAAAATAAAATATTCCTTTCAAAAAATTGAATGAAAAAATTTAATGCTCCTTTATATCATCCTTATCTAATTCTTTACAAAGAATATAAGACAGTCCAACATAAGGATTTCATTATCAGTTACACTCTCTCAGGATTAAGAGAACCAACAGGAGTTGAAAAGAGAATTTTTTACCAATCACTTTGACTTTTAATTCTTAGAGTAAAAGGGAATTTTTTTCCTCCTTATTTATACAGCATTTTTTTATATGTATTTTTTTAAACTTTTATCATATCAATGTCTTTTTCATCTTCCATATTTTTATACTTGTAAGGAATTTATATATATTTTTTTTGAGATTTATTTTTATTTTCCTATTTGTTAGATTTTTTATTATTAGATTTTTATTTATATTTTTATGTTTTTAAGTTTTTTATTATTTGATTTTTTAATTAAAATGTTTTTTTAATATATGTTTTTTTATCTAATTAATAAATTTATATTATTATCACTATTTAGAAAAATAATATATTTTTAAAAATTATATATAATTATATTATTAAGCACATTAATAAATGAACAAAATTATTTTGGGTTTTTTATGGTAAAAATATATTCATTATCATTTTTAAATTTAATAAAATTAATATCATTTTCTTGATTATCAGAATCAGAAAGTTCACTTTCATCTTTTAAAGAATCTGAAATAAAACTATTATTAGAAATTTTAGTAATATGAAAATTATTCATATAAATTCCATTACTATTATTATTATAAGAAAAATCCATATTATATTTAATAGAATACTTTAAGCAAAAAGAATTTTTTTCAACAAATTCATTAAATAAATTATTAAATAAATTTTTAGTAACATAATTATTATGTTTCTTTTGTGCATTTTCAATAATATTTTCTAATAAAATACATTTAATATTATTTTCTTTAAATTGATATAATAAACTAGAATAAGGATTTCCATTACCATTGGTAATATGAAAAAAATTTTTGAAATATTCAGAAAAATCAACATCTTCTTTTAAAGAAATTAAATCTTTTTCAAGAATTTCAATTAGACTTATACTAAAAGAAATAACAAAAAATAATCCATTACAAATAATATTATCCCAAATTCTATAATTTAAATAATTAGGAAGACAAATAGTATATAAAGTTTGAATCCATTTTCCAATCCAAACTTCATGAGGAATATCAAGTTTAAAAATATGTTTTTTTAAATCTGGTTTTTCAATTTCTAAAATATTATCAAATATATATAAAAATATTTTTAATAAGGGAAAATTATCAATGAAAAAACCTCTTAAATTAAAATTACAATCAAATTCTTTACTAAATAAACTTATTAACATATAAAAAGTTTCTACTTCATTAAAATCACTGATTTCTAATAAAAAACCAGTAATAAAATTTATTCCTTGACAATAACCACATTCTTTATCAATATTACAAATAGATTTTAAAATATTATATAATATTTTTTCTTTTTTCTTTTTTTCATTTTCTTTTATATTTTTATTAATAAAAGTCCTACTAATATCTTTTTGAATTTGACTATTTCTATTTTCTTCTATTTTCATTAATTTATATTTTTGATATATTGATTCTTTTCTTATTTCAGGAATATTTAATATAATCATCCAACTTAACCATCTTAGACTATCAGGAGGTCCTTTTTTTACTCTTTTTATAAAAAGCAATTTATTTAAATCATAATATTTTCTTAAAGATAATTCAAAATTATTATGATTTTTTAAAAGAGATAAACTTGAATTTCTTGTTGAATCTTCATTTATATTTTTTTTGTTTATTTTTATATTTTTGTTATTTTCTGAATTTGAAAAATCGTTGTTTGATGTGTTTAATATTTTCTTTTTTTTAGATATTTTATCATATATTTCATTCTCAAATGATAGAATCATTTTAAACCACTTTGAAAATCTTTCTAATCTTTTCTTTTGTCTTATTGGATTTATTATTCCTTTTGAAATATTATTTTTATCTTCATTATTCTCATTTTCTTTTATTTTAATTGGTTTGTAGTTTTTTAAAAAATTATATTCTTCTTGAATTTTTTTCTTAAAAGGTGTATCATTATTGAGTAAGTGATTTTCTATTAAATCTATATCTTTTTGAGATATATTTCCCATTTTTTAATTTAATTATTGTTAAATATTTATTAATTTTACTTTATTATTGTGATCATTATTTTGGAAATAATACTTTTTAATTAAAAAAAATAGGAATGAAAATATTAATCAATTAAATGATATATCTTTCTTTAATTTAATAAAATAAACCTTCTAAAAGGAATTTAAAAGATTACTAAAAAGAATAAATATTTTAATGAAAATTAAAATTATAATTTAATCATATTCTAAATATTAAAAAAAAATTTTAATAAAAATGTAAAATAAAGTAAATAAAAAAAATGGAAGATGAAGAAAATTCTATAGAAATATCTTTAGGAATAGATATAGGACAAATTTATTATTGTGGTGCAGCATATTTTGTGAATGAAGAAAAAGAATATATTTCAGAATTAATTCCTAACGAAAAAGGAAATAGAATGAGTAAAATAGAAAAATTATCTTACGACAAAATTGTTGATAATATTATAAAAAATTCAATAAATCATTTCAAACATCAATATAATAATATTGAAATAAATAAAATTATATTATTAATTCCTTATGATTATAATAATGAAGAAAAAGAAAAAATATTAAAAAACTTTAATAATAAAGATTATAAAAATAAAATATTATTTTTAAATGAATATTCAGCTTCAATATTATATTTTCGAAAAGAAATATTTCAAAAAGAAAGTAATGAAATAATAATAATTGATATTGGAGGAATAACATCAAATATTTTTTCTTTGAAAACTGAATTTAATCAATTAAATGGTTCAATTAGAAATTCAAATATATTATATGAAAAAATAGATATTGGAGGAAATAATTTTGATAATATTTTATTAAATTATTGTCTTGATGAATTTAATTTAAATAATAATGAAAATTTAGTAATTAAAGAATATACAAATGAAAATAAATATTATATTCAATTAAAAAATTTAGTTGAAGAAGCTAAAATGAGATTATCAAATGAAGAATCAACAATAATAGAAAAAGAAAATTTTTATAATAATAAAAATTTATTTATTGAAATAACAAGAAAGACTTTTGAAAAATTATCAAAAGAAATAATTGATATATTTCTAAATAAATTAAATGATTTTATAAACGAAAAAAAAATAAAATTAAATAATATAAATTATATAATTTTTTCAGGTGGAAGTTTTAAAATAATAAAAATAAAAGAAAGAATAACAAAATATTTTAAAAATAAAAATTCTCAAATAAAAATATTATCAAATATAAATCCAGATGAAGTAATAGTAATGGGAATATCAAGTTTTTATAATAATATATTTGATGTAAACTTAAAAGAAAATATATTAAAATATTCTATAGGAATAAAAAGCGAAGGAGGATTAATGTCAACAATGATAAAAAAAGGAATCAAAATTCCTTTTAAATGTCAAAAAAGTTTTATTACTACAGAAGATAATCAAACAAAAATTATTTTTAATTTTTATATGGGTGAACATTATCTTTGTAAAAAAAATAAAATGATTAAAAAATATAATTTTAAAGGTTTACCAAAAAAAGAAAAAGGAGAAATTGAAATTATAGTTACTTTATTTATTGATAAAAATTGGGAATTTAATTGTTATTTTGAGGAAAAAAAATATATGAATAAAAAAGAGAAATTATATATTGGAAATCTATATGATATAGAAAAACAATATAATGAAATTCCAAATAACAAAATAAAATTAAATATGACTGATCAAAGTCAAATAATTGAAAATGAAGAAAAAGAAAAAATAATTAAAGTTATTAAATTATCAAGATCAATTGATTTATGTTTAAAACAAGGTAAATTATCTAAAAATGAATCTTTTTTCGAAAAAAGATGGATTAATAATAAATTAAGAAGTATAAATGATATTAATTTAAAAGAAAAATATTTTAATAATCTTTTATTTAATAATATTATTGAAAATGAAAGGTATAATAATAATAATAATAATATTTGAAAATAAATTTTGTAATTTTTATACAAAAAATAAAAAATAAATAATGAAAATAAAATATTATATTTGATAAATAATATTTTATTTTTGATTGTTTTTATTATTTGAATGAGAGCTTTTTTCTTTATTTTTATTATTTACATTTCCAGTAGTATAACAAATTAAATTAGAATTATTATTTTTTGGACTTGAATGATTTTCTTCTTTTTGGAATTTTTCAACTAAAAAAATAAAAAAAATTAAATATATTTAATTACGTTGTTGCTCATATTTATTCAAATATTTTTCCATTTCAGTAATAAATAATTGAATTGTGTTTTCTTTTTCTTTTTTTTGATCTTGTAATTTACTAATTTGATTTTCTAATAATTTTTTTCTACTTTCTAAAGTTTTATTTTCACTTGAAGAGGAAATTGAAGGAGTTCTTGTTGAAATTATTTCTTTAAATTTATTATTTTGTTTTTGTAATTGTTTTATTTTTAATTTTAAATTATTCTCTTTTTCTTCAAATTGTTTTATTTTATTCTTTAATTCATTATTTGAATTTTCTATTGTTGTATAATTCTTTTTTAAATTATTTGAATTCTTTTCTAAATCATTTAATAATTTATTTAAAGAATTTATTTTTTCTTCATTTTCTTTTTTTATTTTTTCTTCAATTTTCTTTTTTATTTCTTGAGTATGTTTATTTAAAATATTTATATTGTTCCATTTACAAAAATATTTTCTTAAAATAAATTTTTTTCTTCTTCTATATATTCTCATTAGCAATTTTAAAGTATTTGAAATTTTCATAAAAAGTAATTCTGCTTCTATTATATTATAATGGTTAACATCACTCTTTTTTTTTATTTGTAAAAAAGCAAATAATTTTTTTAATAAAATTTTATTATTAATTGCTTTAATCATTTTATTTAAAAGAAAATTTATATTTTCAATTAAATATTCATTTTGATAAAAATTATTTCTTTCATTTTCTTCTGTTTCAATTTCCATTGGAATTGAATTAAAAATTTCATTATTTTCTACTACTACATCATTACTTATATTATTATTATTATTATCATTATTATTAAAAGCTTCAAAACTTATATTATTTAAATCTTGTTGCATTTCAATTTCATAATTTTTGTTTTGTTCGTTTTCTTCTTCTGATAAATTCACATTATCATTTCCTCCTTCTCCAAATGATGCACTGAATGACATTTTTATTTTTTTGTTTTTTTTTTTTTAAAAAATTATTTTTATATAATACTTAAATCAAAAATTTAAGAATGTATCAAATAAATTAATTCAATAATAGTTATTAATTTAATTTACTTTGATTTATTGTTGAATCTAATACTTTAATTAAATCAAATTATTTAGGTGTATAATTTTCTATAGTTGAAAGATTAAAATCTCAAACTTATAATTCCGCATATTTTGCTGATAATAAAAAATGAAAACTTAAATTATTAAACAATTATATGTTTTTCAAAAGTATAAAAAAAATAAAAAAATTGAATTTCTAATAAATATTTAAATAATATAATCTTTAAAAAAACCTTCCTTAACATTAACCCCAGCTCCATAATCATTAGATAATATAATTCCTTTATTAACATCCCAAAAAAATCCTCCAGAAAAAGGATTACTGACATCATCAACTAATAATCCACCATCTAAATCAGAATAAATAGAAAAAGGAATAATTGAAGAAGCTAAATTCATTAATAATGTAGAACCTACCATACTTCCAATCCAAATTTTTAAATTTAATTCTTTTCCCTTTTTTATACATTTTAATGCTCCTCTTATACCTCCACATTTTTCTAATTTAATATTTATTCCTGATATTATTTTTTTAAGTGGATTAATTGATTCTTCTGTTGATATACTTTCATCTGCAAATATTAATATATTATTCTCTTCACATTTTTCTTTTATTTTCTCCCATTTTTTTATTTCTTCTTCATTTTGTTCTATAATATTTATTGGAAATGGCTGTTCAATCATATATATTTTTTCCTTATATTGTAATACTATTTCTATAATAAACTTTAAAGCTTCTTCTGGATTTGAATAATCTGAATTTAAATCGATACTCCATTTACCTTTATAATTTGGTATTTTATTACATTCATTATTTAAAATTTCCAAAGCTCTTTTACTATGATTATAATTTTTGTTTAATTTTACTTTTATATATTGGGTATATTTTAATCCAAAGTATAATGCTTTTATAAATTCTTCTTCTTCAACTATTGTTACTGTGTAAAAAGCATATTCATTAGGTAAATTATTTGTATCATCAATATTATTTATTAAAGAAACTAAAGATTTTTTCTTTATTTTTCCACATAAATCAAATATTGCACCTTCAATACAGTTTTTAGCACAATTATAATATAATTCTTTATTTGAGGGACAAGTATCTAAAGCATGAATTAAAATATAAATAAATTTAGGTAAATTTTTAATTGGGAAATTATCTTCTGAAATTTCTTCTTTTTTTTCTATTACATTTTTTAAATGAATTGAATAATCATTGATAAAATTTTTAATATCATTTATATCTGCTAAATAACATCCTTTTTTTTTTGGTGGAAGACCACTTTCACCTAATCCATATAAATTATATTGTCCTTCTATTTTTATTATTATTATTGAATTATTTCTTATTGTTGTACTTGAATGTGAGGTGTTAAATGATGATCTTAAATGCAATTCTAATTTTTTGTGTATTAATGTTAATTTTATTTTATCTTCTGGAAAATCAAATGTTATTTTATTTAATTCTGTTTCTTCATTTTCCATTTTTGTAAAATAATTATTTTTTTGTTTAAAATAAAATATAAAGTTATTAATATTAATATTTGATAAACCAAAATGCGATAAAATAATATTTGATTCAAAATATTATTTTGAATAACTATTCTTTTTGAATAATAAATAAAATTTTAAAGTTTAATATTTTTATTAGGTTTTCTATTTAGTAATAAACAATTAATTATTTCTTTTTAAATTTTTGTTGTAAATTTTTATTTTTATTATCAAAATCTTTGTGTTTAAAATTTTTATTTCCTTGATTTTTATTATCTTTAAATTTATTATTTTCTTGATTTTTTTCTTTTTTTTTATTTTTATTAAAAGTAAAAGTGTTTTTGTCATCTTTAATATTTTTTAAAACAATAGGTTTAACATCTTGAGGAGCTTCTTTTCTTTTTTTATTTAATAATTTCTCAATTTCTAATTCACTGTTATCATCTAAAATATCATCTTCAATATCAGGAACATTTCTTAAATCACCATAATCACTTTTTTTTTCTTTTTTATTTTCATTTTTTTCTTCAATCAACTTTTTATTTTCAACTTTTTCCTCATTTATTTTTTTTTCTTCATTATTTTCTTCATATTCTATAAAACCAAAAATATTTATTTCTTGTTTATCAACACATTCAATTTTAAAAGTATATTCTTTTTTCTTATTTGTACTTAATATTATATTACAATTATATATTTCATTTTTATTTTTTTGAAGAGAACAAATTTTGTATTTTTCTTTGTTTTCATTTTTGAATAAATTTACATTTACTTTTTCACTTGAATTAGTATTACTATTTAATTTTATAGTAGTTATATAATAAATTTTTAAATCTTTTGATGATATTTTAAGAGGCTTTTCAGAAGTAATTTTACCATAATAAAACATTTTTGTAAATAAATATAATTTTTAAATAAATAAATATTATATTTAAACCCAATTTATTATATTATTTATATTTTATAAATTTTTAAAAACCATCCAAGTATTATTTAATTCTTCTATTACTTTTATATTTTTATTATAAAATTGTTTATAAATTTCTAAATTTTGAATTCCAATTTTTTCTCTTAAAATATAAAATTCATTTTTAAGACAAGTAGCAAAATAAAAAAGCAAAAACTTATTTTTTTCAACATTTTTAGTTTCATTAGGCAACATAAATTTAAAAACTTCTTCTTTATTATTTATATCAATAGTTTGATTAGGTAATTCCCATTTATTAATATCTTTCTTTTTAAATAACTCTTCTTTTTTATTTAATAACTTTTGTTTACTTTTATAATATAAATTTTTTTGACTTTCATATTTATCATATAATTCATTTATGGCATTATATTGTAAATTAACAAATTTAAAATATTCTTTAACTTCTAAATCAATATTCAAAGTACTTTGTAATTCTGAATAACCCCAATTTTGCATTAAAAATTCCATTAAATTATAACTTTTTAACATATTTTCATTTTCATTAAATTTAGTAGATAAATCATAAATATTTTTATATAAATCTGATATTTCTAACATTCTATTACTTACAATTTTCATTTCTTTAAATAAATTTTTATAAGAAGTAATTAATTTATTTAATAATTCTTTATTTGATGAAATATTATTTTTTATTTCATCAAAATATTTTAGATTTTTCATAATATCTTTTTCAATTAAAATTTTTCCTAAATTATTTTGCATATCATAAAAAGAATTTGGCATATTAATATTATCATATTTTATTTTACATTCTTTAAAATCATTTTCTTTTTCAATTGATAAAAAATCATAAATTAAATTACTATTTTTTAATAAAGGATAATTAATTACATCATTTAAAAATTTTTCTAAAGCTCTCATTCTTTTTTCTATTTTTTTATCATCTGAATTTTCACTTAAAGTTTTTAAAGGAATTGGAGGAATAAAAGAACCAGGATATAATTTTAAAAATATTTTTCTTAACCATTCAAAATCAGAATATTCTCTTCTTACAGAAAATTTTAAAGGTAAAGTATAAATATTAAATGTTAATGTTGTTGTTTTTTTGAATATTCCTGATGTTACTTTCTTTTCAGGAAAACATATTTTTATTTTTATATTATTTATATTTGTTAAAGCACCATTATCATCTTTTTTACAACTTATTTCTAAAAAATTTTCATTTCCTTCTCCAATTAATTCACTTTTTATTGAATGTGAGGTATCTTGATTATAATTTATTCTTAATTCATTTAATTTCATATCATCTAAATGAACTTGATTTTTATTATTTATAAAATTATCATTTGGATTTGTTGAAAAAATATTATAATAATCATCAATATTATCTTCAATATTATTTTTTTCTTTATTTATTGCTGGAGGAACTGCAGTATTTTCATTTGAAATATTTTGAAATAAATTACTATTTCTTTTGGAAAGAATTGGATATTGATTATAATTATTATTTAATTGCTCATTTTCATTTAAATTATCATTCTTTTTTTTTGGATTATATTTCTTTTGATATTCTTTTACAATTTTTTCTAAATCACTCATTAACCAAAAATTTACATCTCCTGCTTCTTCTCCTTTGTTTTCTATTAGATATGAATAAAATTCATCCGCATCGTATCCTTTATCTAATATTTCTTTTCTTAAAAATTTTTGCTTTTTTTCTGTATCATTCTCCATTGGTTATAATTTATTTTTTTATTAAAGTTTTAAATTAAGATATTAATTTTTATTTTAAATTTAAAAATTTAATTTTTTCCACTTTTTTACTCTTTTTCAAAAAAAATATATAATTAAAAAAAATAATAATAATTAAAATTACATCTTTTTTAAATTTCATATTTTTAAAATTTAAATCTATATCTAATTATGATTAATTAAATAAAATTAATTGATACAACATTTACATTTTTACAATTTTATATATAAACTTGATTAAAAAATCCACATTAATTAATGTGGAAGATAAAAAGAGAATAACTAATTAATTTTTATGGTTAATACCATAAAGTATGTTTAACATTAATTCAGACCAATTAATATTAAAATTATCAATATTTACATCATTAATTATAATTTTTTTACTATTATTATTATTAATTTTATCTTTCATATAAATATCAATTATTTTGTCAATATATTGAAAAACGGATTCAGGGATATTTACTTTATAATTTTCGTTTTCTTTTTTTTCTTCAACAAAAAATCTTGATTTATTTAATTGTTTGTCAATTAATCTTTTATTTGAGATACTTCTCATATCATTAAGATATTTTTTTTTATTTATATTATCCAAAGTTTTTAAATAATTTTCATAAATTTTAATGTCGTTTAAAGAAAAATTTTTAATAATTGATTTTTGATTATTCTTTTCATTTTGATCAGATAAATTTTTAATTAACTCTTCTTTTTTTAATTTCTTCATTGTCATTTTTGGAAATTTTCCTTTTTTTTCAAAGAATTTTTCTCCTATAAATTTATCAGAAATTAATTTAAACGAATTTAAAGAAACATCTAAAATATTTAAAGCAAATTGAAAGCTATTAATATAATCTCCTTCTTGAAATTCTTTATATAAATAATTATTAATTTTTAAAGAATGAATAAAAAGACAATTTGAATTTTTACATTCTTTATTATTCAAAAAAAAATGACAAAATTTTGTATTATAATAATTAGCTTTTAAATGTTTTTTTTCTCCCATTTCAAAATTTTCTAAAGAAATAATACATAAAGCAGCTTGATTAATAGTATCAAATTGAACAATTAAACTATTATCTATTTTATTGTTATTTATTAAAAAAAGTTGATTTATATGACCGTATTGTCCTAAAAATTTTTTTTGATAAAGAATTTCTTTAGAAAATATTTCTTTAGGTATATTTGATATAAAAACTGTGTTTTTGAAAATAAACATTTTTTTGGATAATACATTCTTTTCTTCAGGAGAAATGTGATTTAAAAGTTTACGATTAAATGACATTTTATTTGATGAAAATAAAGAATTGAAGTATTTATATCTTATCAGAAGTTATATTATATTTTGAATATTTAAAAAAAAATTTTTTTTTTCAAAGACAAAAAAATTTATTTATTCTCCTTTTTCTTTGAAATTCTTGTGGAAAAGAAAAGCATTTTTTTTTCTTATTTTATTGATTTTTATGAAAAAAATTTTAGAATATTTTTGTTTAAACTGTTAATTATAAATATCCATTAAATTTTATTTTTTTGGTATTTATTAAAGAGAAGTTCAAACATTTGTTATTTATGAGATTTTTACTTTTCAAAAAAGCGGATTAGAACTCTATTTTTTGTGATTAGTTCAATTAGGCTTTATTTTATTAAAAAGTTCCATTTTGTGTATTTGGATTCTTTAATACACTTACAATATAAACAATTAATTATTTCTTATTATGATTATTTAATTTATTCATAATTTTTTTTTTAATAAATTCTTTTAATTATCTAACATCAGAAAAATTAAATATTTAACAATTATATTTTATAAACTATTCTTTAATTATTATAGAGAAAAAAAGGTTTTTTTAAATATTAAAATGTCAATTCAATTAAAAATAATTATATCGTTGATTAATTTAAATTATTAAATCTTCATTTGTAATACAATGTTTTATTTTCAGAAATAAAAAAAATTATTTTATTAAATATAAAATCTTTTAATAAAAATTAAATGTTTTTATTTAAAGGATTAATAATTAAAATTCTTTTTTTAACTGAATTTTTATTTTCCCTTAAAAAATATTTTTTAAAAATTACTGTCTTTAAATAATTAAGTTTTAATAAATCCAAAACAAAAAGTTTGAGAGCCTTCATCATAAAAAACTGAAACTTTTTTTAATGTATTTTTAAAGAATAAATCAGATAATCAAATTTTTTATCTTTTCTTGTTTCTTTTAATTTAATTAATTTTTTTGTTTTTGAGTTTTTTCTTTTATGTTTTCTTTATTTTTTATTTTTCTTCTAATTTTTTTCCAAGTTTTAAACATAAATATAATAATTTAATTAATAATTTCCTTCAATAAAAAATAAGCAATTTAAAAACTGATAAATTAACTGTTTAAAAATAAATGTTAATTTAAAAATGAAGTTTTCAAATTAAATAAATTAAAAGAAATTCAGAAACATCAAAATTAAAATAATTTTATATTCTTCAAAAAGTAAATTCTTTTAAAATTTGAATTAAAAAAATATTAATTTTTTCTCAAAAATTCATTTTTTTAAGTATACATAAAAACAAAAATATTAATGTGTATTAATAATAAATTAAATAGTTTTTAGAAATTATAATAAAAATTGTAATAAAAAATAAATTAATGAGTAAAAATGAAGATCAAGAAAGATATATGAAAAATTTATTAAGAATTAAAAATAGGAAAATTGAAGTTAAATATCCAGACAATGATATTCCAGAATATGAGAAAGAAACAAGAAAAAAAGATATTTCTTTTGTTCCACAAAAAAAAAATGAAAAATTAAGAAAAGATATAAAAGTATTATATGAAATAAATGAAAATTCTTTTATGAAAAAGTCAAAAAGTTATAGAAGTAATAATGTATCTAAAGTAAATAATAAGAATAATGAAAATCAAGAAAATTTCGAAAATATTGAAAATAATAATAAAGAAGATGAAGTTTTTAAAACTCAAATTAATAATAATATAAAAGATAATTTAATTGTTGTTGAAGAAAATTTAAAAATTCATTCTATTCAAAATCTTCCTATTAAATTTAGAACTGGAGATGATAAACATAGATTAATTAAAAGTTTTAGAAATTTTGGAGAAGTTAAAAGAGTTAAATTTCAAAAAAAAAATAAAATATAAAATATAATTTATTAAAGATTATCTAAAAAGAATATTAATTTTTACATCGATTATTTATTTTAAAAGTTTTTTTTATTATATTTTATAATTCTTTTAATTATTATAAATAAATCAAAAATACAATAAAATATTTTTTTTTTAGATTTTTTCTATTTAATTTAAATTCTTCACCTTTTCTTTTTTTCAATTTTATTAATTTCTTCACTTCATTTTTATTATTATTATTTTCAAAATTTCCATCACCATCAATATTAGAATTAGTATTATTATAAATATTTAATTTACTTGATTCAGTAGTTCATCCAATTATTTTCTAAAATCAGAAAAATTTGTATATTTCTTCTTTAAATAATTTTTCCATTTTCATTTCATTTTTTTGTCATTAAAACATATATAAATGTAATTCTATTTTTTTCTATCTTTCAAAATATAATATATTTTTACTTTCCGTTATTTTTTTATGTTTCTTTTTTTTATTTTATTTGTTTTGTTCTTCTTTGAAGTTACTTTTTGAATTTTATTTTCTTTTTCTTTTCCTTTATATATCTTATAATTTAATTTTTGCTATTTTTTATTAATGAACAACATTAAATCTTTTAATTTAACTAATTTTATTCTTGATAGATGAACGTCAATTTTAATTTGATTATTTACACATTTTTTTACTGAGTTTTCCATAAATAATAATTAATTAATTTATTTATAAATAATAAATTTTAGTTGATTATAAAATAATTAAACTTATATAAAAATAAACTCTCAACAATTTAAAACTAATATTTAAAAAAAGGGTTCAAAAAAAATAAAAACATTTTAGCTCAAACACAAAAACCAAAATCAAAATTGATTAATCAATAAAATTTATTTAATTATAAAAATAGAGTCTATTAAAAACCTTATAATTCTCCTTATCTAATAATGAAAAAGCTGATTTAAAATGTAATAATCCTATATTTAAATGTTATTTTCATATTTCTTGTAATATTGAAAAATGAATGATTTTTTTGAAAATAGAAATAATGTCCATTCTATTTTTATTGCTCTTCTCATAATAAAAAATTAGCTTATCTTTAAAGCTTATTTATTTTTTTAATGTGTAATCTTTATTATTATTTAAGTTTAAAATATTAAAAAAAATCTAGTTATAAATTAGATAGTTTAAAATTAATATATTTAACATTAAGAATCGAATATCTTGTTTAAATTTTTTTATTTAATATTTTTTATAAAGTACAAAAAAAATTTATAATTCATTTTCATAAGAATCATTCAATTTAAATTCTTCTAAATTAATCTTTGGATACTCAATAGTATTATTCTCATTTAAACTAATAATAGGTTTAACAAAAGATTCTAAATTAGTAGAAGCTAATAATTCCAAATTTGAACTTAATTCTTTGTGCATATAATTTAAATAAATTTGATTCATATATAAAAAAGTACTAACATCAACATTATTTCTTAGATTTTTATTAAAAATGGCTTTAGAATCAATTTCTTTAATAATTCTTTGAATTTCCATAAAAACACAAGATAAAAAAGTTTGTCTTGCATAACCTTCATCACACATTAATTTAATACTTTCAATTCTTTTATCTTCTAATTCATTATAATATTTTTTTTCATAATCATCAATTTCTTTCCAAATATTTTCAGCATATTTGATTCTTTTTTTAATATCATTACAAACTGAATCAATTCTTGAATTTAAAAAATCTTCTTTTTTTTCTTTTAAATTTAAATAATCTTCTATATATGAAATATCTTCTTCTACTCTTTCTTCAGAATTTAAACTTTCAACACATTTAACACATAAACAAGTTTTATTTTTTACATCAAAATATAAGAAAGGTTTATTTAAATGACCTAATAAAGGACAATTACCAAAATAAGATAAAGTATATTTAAATTTATTAGTTCTAAAATGTAAAGAAAGAGCTTTTTTCTCTTTTTGCTCATGCCAATTTTTATCACATTGACTACAAAAAAAACAATTATCATTTTGACAAAAAATTAAAGGATTTTCTGTTGAATTTTCAACACCACAATCACAACATTTATTTGGTTTAATTATATCAAATTCAATATGTTTTAAAGCAGATAATTTATTATTTGAAGTTGAATTATTAGCACTTATAATATATTTAAATGAAGTTTTCTTATTTTTAAAAGGATTTATTTCTATTGTATGTGAATTTATTTCTTCTCTGACATCCGACATATCAAATGATTTTGTTAAATTAGCTTGTCCATAATTTAAAGAATAAGTATATATTGTTTTATTATTTTTTAAATTTTTTATATCTTGATTTTTAATATTTTCATTTTCTTCTTGTGAATATGCTACCTTTGATGGAGTTAATTGTTCTATATTGAAATTACCTAAATAAAATTGATATTGAGAATTCCCTAATGATGATAAGAATACTCTATTTTTTATTCCTTCTCCTAATTTATTCCCTTTTCCTATTAATGTATCGTCTAGTTTAAAATTTGGAATTCCAATGTTTAAACTTGATTCTAAAAATACTCGACATTGGTCTTGTTCAGGATTGCGTTTTATATTTTGAAATGAATTTTTTTTTCCTTGTTCTGTCATTTTTTTAAAAGTTTTTTAAGTAATAAATTTTGTTTTTTTAAATTTAATTTTCTCAATTAAATATATCAATTTAAATTAAATATTTTTTTTTTGTAGTTTTAATATTATTTTTTAATATTATTTTATATAATTAATAATAATAATAATAATATAGAAATAAAATTTTTTGGATTAAACATTTTCGAATTTGTTTCAACTATTCCTTTGAGATATAAGGTTCACCCTTAAAAAAATAATTTAGGAAAAAAATGTCATCACACAAATCTCTTCCTCCATTATTATCAGAACAAAGCTATAACTTATCTAAACTAAATTATTTATCTAAAAATATAATTTCAATTTCTAACATTCCAGAAAATTTATTTTCAAAGGATTTATTATACCAAAAAAAATTTTTAGGTCAATATGGTCATATAAATCAAATGATATTACTAAATAATCATAAAAGCGAAAAAAGTGTAATTGTCCAATTTGATACTGTAAATCAAGCTGCTTTAGCAATTTTATCTCTTCAAAATTTTAAAATCGATGAAAATATTAAATTAAAAGCAACTTATTTTATTAATAAATATTGTTATTATTTTTTAAATAATAAAGATTGTCCAAATCTAAATTGTTTGTTTTTACATAATATTAAAGTTAACAATTATTTACTTTTAGATTTACAAAACAATAAATCTATTGATAGTTATAAATTTGCTTTAGATGTTTTAAATATTCCAAAACCTATTTTTGATGTTATTTATATGAAATTAATAGGAGAAAATTATTATGAACAACATAAAAAATTTCCAAAAATGAGTATGAAAAAATTAAAAAATAAAGAATTTATTTGTAGTTTATATCCTCTTATTAAAGAAAATTTTAAATTCGGAAGAAAAGATTATTATAAAAAAAAATCAAGAAAAAAATGTGATAGCAATCAAAAAAAAAAAAGTGATAATAATTATAATATAATTTCAAAAAGAGATTCATTTAATTCTTCTGATTCAAACAATGAAAAAATTTCAACTTCTGAAGAAAGTGATGAAAAATTAAATGATTATGTTTATCTTAATTATTTTAAAAGAAAAAACACTTCAAGATTTGATTTTGTTCAAAAAAATAAAATAGATAATAACTTTAGTGTAAAAATTCCAGAATTTATTCTGGATTTCCTAGATAAGAATTTAGCTTTGTATTGTATTAAAAATATAATTAACGATAATAATGATGATAGTGTGATTTTTAATTATTCTTTTAATTTTAATTGGAACAATATAATTAAAGGTTAGAAAAATATGTTTTATTTTTTATTAACTTTTAAAGGATTATATTTAGATTAATGATATTTAGCTTTATTTTTAATTCATAAAATAATAAACATGTAAATTGAAATTCAATTAATATTTATGAGCTTTGATATATATATTAAATAAAAAATTTATTAATAAAAAAATGTTTAAATCTCAAATACATATTAATATAAAATTTATAATTTAAAATTTAATTAAAAACTTAAACAATTAATTAATTTTAAAAAAATTATAATGAGACAATTATCTTTTCCAAAACTTAAAATGATAAATCTCAAAAAGAAATTAGCTTTAAAAGGAATAGGAATAACTTTCAAAAATAAGAATAATATATTTAAAACATCACTTGAAAAAGATAATGAAAAAAATATAATAAAGCCCAATACATTAAAAAAAACATTAATAGAAAATTTGGAAGAACAAAAATATATAGAAAAAGGAACAGAAATAGATGAAGAAATATCAAAAGAAAAGGACAATGATATGTATAATAAAGTAATTTCAATAGATCAATTATCAAATAATTCTCC
>JAEEGK010011118.1_pt1 | contig 20623 bp, 24 predicted proteins | sample 8958771 | NCBI WGS metagenome assembly JAEEGK01 (sample SAMN16246547, study PRJNA631951) | gut metagenome | biome: gut microbiome; feature: rumen; material: SC-attached | host: Bos | place: Iran: Karaj | collected 2018-10
GTAGCTATGACATTAAAAAGAATGTTCATCATGAACATTATGGTGTTGGCATTGCCCACCGCTCCTACCGCATACTCATTGTAGTGGCTTAACATTATCGTATCCACGTTATGGAGCATGGTATTTAAGAGCAGTTCAAGAAACATGGGGCCCGCAAGCACTAACAGGGGCGTTTTTTCGTCTATAACAAGTGTTTTTTTATTCTTCATCGGTTTTCTTTCGTGAATCGGTTCTGTCCCATTCTCATTCTTCTTTCTCTCACTCACAAACTTATCATACTACGGGACGGTTAAATATCATTTTATAGTTCGGATTTTCAACAAAAAAACGCAATTGCATGTTAGGGATGGCCATGATATTAAAATTTTTAAAAAAAGTTCCTCATCATCCGATGGGGACTTTTTGTAAATCCGAGCAGTTCTACTCTTCACGATTGTCCAGTGTATATACGATACATGCAATTCCGGCGATCATGGAAAACAGGATTGCACATCCGATACCCTCATTTATGAATGCACCGACAAATAAGCCGATTATTCCCGCAAGAATCATAACAATGATTGACATTACAGTTCTAAATTTTTTCATGTTCTTCGTACCTCCTCAAATCACAGAATTGTTAAACTGCTTAATTATTTTATCACAAATTGTTCAAAACCAAATCCTAAAAGATTATAATCATAATCAAAAACAGTTGACTTTTTGTGCTAATAGGAGTATTTTCATGAGAAAACTATTGCTAATTATGGGAGATTTGGCCGCAGGGAAATCCACATTTGCCAATATCTTATCCCAAAGATATAAGGTAGCCCTTTTTTCCAAGGATACCATCAAAGAAATCCTTGGGGATACAATCGGATTTTCAAACAGAGAAGAAAACCTGAAGCTGTCCCATGCCGCCGTGGAACTGATGATTTTCTTTTTTTCCCGATTCGCAGATTTAAAAAAGGATCTTATTCTTGAGTCAAATTTCCACACTTCCGAATTGGAACGGCTGCACGCATTAGCCAGGGAAAACGGCTATGAGGTGCTCACACTGGTAATCCGCGGAAACGTGGAAATAATGTACAAGCGATATATGAATCGAAAGAACAATGAAAATCGCCATCCTGTACATCTAAGCACCACCCTGGACGTGTACGAAGATTTTAAAAAATGTGCCGAGCAAGCGCAAAAAGAAGTTATTCCCGGAAAAATTCTCACTATATGTGCAGACGATTTTTCATACCAGAACGATGAATCTATCCTTAAAAAATTCGATGCTTTTATGCTGGACTAAAACAGTAAAAGGTGTACCGTATGAGTGTTTGTACTTTTATCGCAGCCAATTGCGAATTACCGGAAAAAGAATATCCTGAAGAGGAATCATTTATCGATTTAGACATCGAATCCGGCACGGTTTATGACGGAGACAGGGATGACAATTATTGTCTCTTTAATTTCGATGACGTTGGAAGCTATTCAGACTTAAGTCACGGCGTAGTGCTTGAATGGAATTATTGTACCGCCGGTCGTGCCGGGCAGATTATTAAGTACATCGAAGCTGCCCTTGAGAAAAGTGAGCGGGTTGAGCTGTGGACCGTCTGGCTGATGGATTATTACGAATACGAAGACAGGCCTGTTATAAAGAAGCAGGAACTTTCTTTTTCCGACCTCACTCCCGAAACTATTCTGGAATTCTCTGAAAAAGACGTGTGGGGTAACAACAAGAGCCGTCCTACGTACTATTGCCTTTCAGTCAGAAAATAGCGTTTAAAGAGGTGATGCATATGGAAAACGTAACCATTAGAAGAATGACCATAGAAGATGCGGAAGCCGTTACGGATGTTTTAATGAATGCCTGGAAAACGGCCTACAGAGGCATCGTCAGCGACGAATACCTGGATAATATGAACAGGGAAACCCTGGCAGAAAGAAGACGTCAGCAGCACAAGGATTATATCGTGGCGGTTGCCGACGGCCGAATTGTGGGCTACTGCTGGTATATGAACAACAACTCTTACACTCAGGATGTGCCCGAAGTCGACAGCGAAGTTGTGGCCCTCTACGTAGACCCTGCTTCCAAAAGGCACGGTCTCGGCAGGCTGCTCCTCTCCTACGCCATGGACGATTTAAGGGGTCAGGGTAAAAAGAAAATGATAATCTGGTGCCTCAAAGACAACCTCCCCGCCAGGGCTTTTTATGAGAAAATGGGCGGAACTGTCGCTTACGAGCACAAGACAAATATCTGGTACCGGGATTATGATGAGGTAGGTTTTTTGTACAAGCTGTAAACGGATAAAATATCCTAATATAGTCTCATTACAAAAGCAAAAAGCCTGCAATCACCACAACAGCAATTAATGCAAACGCTGCAACCAGAACAAACCAAACAACCTTGCTACTCCCTTCTTTTTCCTCATCAACCCGCCTCGGCGAGAAATCAGTGAAATTGACTTTAAGTTTGTCGGGCGAAACAGTCTCTGAGATAGCTTTATTCTTGGCTCTTACAGTTTCTGACTGCTTGCGGAGCAAAGCAAGAGGGTCCTCACCCTTCATAATACGGGCATGAAAATTTTTGATAAACTCCACGTCTTCAAAGGTGTAATCAGTATCTCCGTCGGAATCATCGTGACTCATGGCATTGCGAATGTGCCGCACTCTTTTTAAGCCTTGCAAGTCATAATCCCAGCCGAAAACTTTCCGCGCAGCATAGTTAGGAGTACGCTCCATCTCGTTTATGTACAGAGTTACTCCATGCTGCTCACCGTATATCTCATTACAAAGCTTCTCCAAACGCTTGAACTCATCAAATAAAGCATCCATAAGCCGTCCTATCTGTACATTGCCAGCTCTATGCTGTCCATATACTGGCACAATGAATGATTGAATCTCTCATAATCCGCGCCCTTGAACTCATCCGTAGCCTGAGCCACGTTAACGTCCACGGCCGCAAGCTGGTTGTAAAATGTAATCATAATGGGAACTTTAACAATCTTCGACATTCCTCTGATGCACAGATTGCTGTTCTCCGGTAATTTCAAAATGTCTTCTTTTGCACTGACCTGCATCGATTTACCGTTCACCAAAACCTCCGGTTGCAAGTAAAACTCGAAAACAGATGCAACACCCTTCACAATCGTGTCCCATCCTACCCGATAAGTCAGTTCCCACCTGGAAATCAGCCAGGCATTATCCTCTTTAACCCCGATTAAATGCATAGTGTCTCCTCCTTATTATTCTGCATCCACCCACTTATTCTTAAAAACATCCGGCTCATTCTTATGGCTGAACTTTACAGTGAGCGTATCTGTGTCCGGCTCATAAGTCCAATACTCCATGGCGGTTTTGTAGTACTTGCCATCCGGCGTTCCGTCCGGCGCCCAGGTTTTTTTGTAGCATAAGGCTTCAGACTCCAAGTCTTTCATCAGTGCCGGAATCGCTTGGTCTGCTATTGCTTTTCTTTCCTGCCAATCCATGTTGTATTTGTATTTTTGCAGCCAAAGGTCGTTTACCACATCCGAAATAACGTAACTGTATGCACATATGGCGGTATCTCCGTCAGACGTTGTAACCGTATAATTCTTTTTCTTTTCCAGCACTTCTCCGATATACACCTCGGCTGTGAATGCCTCGCGGGCCTTATTGATTTTTATGGTATGAACCATGTTCAAAATGATAGCCACAGCGATAGGTATAATCGGCAGTACAATAACCCACTTTGGCATACCCAGCTTGAATACACGGACGATGCTGTATACCCCAAGTGCCAGATAGGCGGCATAGCCCGATATTTGCAGTATTCTTATGAACATTCCGGTTGCCAAGGCCGCTCCTACTCCGTCAATTCCATGCCCGTTTCTATCCGCGGAAGCATCCGCAATGAATCTCGATAGCAGCGATATCAGGAACGGAAGTGCGACACAAGTTGCTAAAAGAATAAATGTTATTAATCTGCTTGATTTTTCCATTAGTCTACGTGCCTCGATTTAAATTTATACTCTGAATATATCATAAATCTCATATCACTCACCGCAGTACTTCAAAAACTTCTCCCTATTCAGCACATACATGTGTGACTCCCAGTCGTCGTCCGGAGCCTTTTTGGCCACATTCACGTCAACCATGCATTTGGCTTCGAATCTGTCCAGCCATTTTTTCACATATGCATTCTGGCCGTTCCAGATGTAACGAATCTCGGCAGGAGTGCCGGACTTTTCGATGATTTCTTTGACCAGACTCTTTAACATTCTCGTTCCGAGGCCGGTGTTGCGGTACTCCTCGCTGACGTGCCACGACGAGATGGTCCACAGGTTTCTTTCGACATTTATCTTGCAATCGCCGAAGTTGTATTCAAGCTTATATATCATATATTATTCCTTCTGCTTTCCGGCCATCCCCCAATTTTCAAGCGGCGGCTCAAATATCAGGATAAACACATCCGCCTTATCAATCTTTAATCGATCTGAAAGTTTCGCCGTTATAGTCTCTATTGCCGCAGCCTTCTGTTCTTTTGACCTCCCCGGAAAAAGAACGAGCTCAATAATCATGAAGTTTTCCGACTTAAACGAAGGAATCTCGAAATTCTCCCGCTCATACTCATTGATTCTTTGGAACCTGTCCCACTCCTCGATACCAAGCGACTCTGCCAGCCCCTCGTGGACGCAGTCAAAGACTGTTTTCTTGTATTCCGGACTCTTGCCCTTAAGCATTTCTATTCTCACCAACGGCATTTTTTCTCCTTGTTCCCACCTTATAGTTGCATCATTCCGCAGAGGTAGGTACTTTTTTCCTTTCAAATTATCAGCAACCCACCTTGCAAAAGAATGCCCTATCCAAGGTAGGTGCTTTTTTCACTTCTACGTTTTCTTTTGCCCACCTTATAGCAATTTTACCTGTTAAGGTAGGCTCGTTTTACACTGCCACATTTTTGTTCTCCCACCTTTTGACAGTTTTTGCCTGTCGAGGTGGGCACTTTTCCTCTTTGTTATTTTCTTCATACCTACCCTATGGTCAAAATTTTCACCGAGGTAGGTATTTTACATCGGAACTTTTCTAAAAAAACCTACCCTATTGAGCATTTTACTCATAAGGTGGGTCTTTTTTTTGCAGAAAGAATTCTCCGTACCTACCCTATAGAGTAAAAAGAAACCGGGGTAGGTATTTTGAGACTTATCTTCTCCCACCTTATGCGAATTCTTTTCAATAGGGTTGGAGTACCACGCATTATGTTAACCAGTTTACCCCGACCCTATACAAAAAATACTCAATAGGATTGGAACGACATATTTTATGTTAACCAGCGTAACCCAACCTTGATTTGAAATTCCGTAATAGGGTTGGAATAGTCCGATTTATGTTAACCAAGAAGGCATTTTACAGCTCTCGCTACCAAGTCGCAACGCCCTCCCAGGCTTAGTACACCTTCTCAATCTCGCCATCGATCCCGTACAGCCGCTTGAATTCATTAAGGTCGGCGGAGTCGCGGATGAACATGATTTCTTCGAAGGCGCCGGTCTCAAGGTTCTTAAAGCCGGCGACCTGCTCGCCGTTGCAGATGCTTGCCTTAATAAGAGGCTTGCGGATAGCCGGGTCATATGAAAGTGTAGGTTGTTTTCTTTTAAAAAACATGTAAGCCTCCCTTCGTCAATCGCGAACCTACGAAGCCTAAAAAGCTGCGCTTCTACTTGTACACCACTCTTGCTCCAAACGGACTTAAAGAAAGACGTGCTATCTTGAAAACCTGCATACCGAAAGGAATCCCCACAACTGTAATGCAGAGGACTACCCCGATTACGAGATTTCCCAGTGCCAGTTCCAGGCCGCCAAAGAAAAACCACAATATATCCAGAAGGCACGACACTGCTCCGCCTTCAAAAACCACTTCCTTGTCAAAAGGATTCAGGGAAAGGGAGGACATTTTAAAGCACTGTACGCCCACGGGTATTCCCACCACGGTGATGCACCAAAGAAGGCCTGCAATCCACCAGCCGAGGGCACTTAAAAGTCCGCCGCAGATAATCCAAACAATGTTACCCAATAATCTCATATTTATTCCTCTTTCCGGCCCTGCAAAGCCGGGCCGACAGTCTTCGCCGGCACTTGTGTGCCGGATATATATCGCTTATATTGTAACGCATTTTTCTCGATTGTCGAAGAGAATCCTGCAATCTGTTTTTATACCTTGACATTTCCCCACAAACTGCCGATACTCATATATATGTTTACAGGAGGAAAAAGAAATGGTTGAAAAGAATTTAAAGAAACTCAAAGCCAAGAAACATCGTGTAATGGCAACCTTCAACACCGGCACCCGGGACATGAAGCTCAAAACTGCATACCGCCGCAAGAAAAAGTGGTCAGCAGATGATGCTGACCACTTTCATTTTTCAAATTTATTGCAACTCGAGCCCACAATTTAGCCCGGCATTTCTTATCCTCTGATTCTCTCAACAGCCGTCCCTATCGCCTCACAAATCGCATCCACTTCTTCTTCCGTATTGTTGGCGGAAAGTGAGACTCTTATACAGCTTCGCGCCGCATCGGGCGATAACCCCAAGGCCAAAAGAACATGACTCGGCTCCACAGACTCCGTATTGCAGGCCGCACCCGTGGATACACATATCCCGTTCAAATCCATAAGAAGCATCAGTGCTTCTCCTGAAACGCCTTCGAAACCAAGGTTCACTATTCCCGGGAATCGGCTTGTTTCGCTGCCGTTTAACCACATTCCTTCCACGTCGCTTAACCCCTTTATCAGGCGCTCACGCAACGTTTCAAGTTTCTCTGTATTCTCCGGCATTTTTTCCACGCTGTCGCATAAAGCCGCCGCCATAGCGACTGCGCCGGGAACATTCTGTGTGCCGGGACGCTTTGTTTTTTCCTGACTTCCGCCGTACATGAGATTGGCAACTGGTATTTCGGAACTAACGTACAAGGCTCCGATACCCCTCGGTCCTCCGAATTTGTGTCCGGAAACAGACAGCATGGACACCTCATTCTCCTTCACATTCACCGCTATATGTCCCGCAGCGGCAACAGAATCTGAGAAAAACAAAATGCCTCTTTCCCGACACAGGCGCCCTATCTCAGCCACGGGAGCCGCCGTTCCGACTTCGTTGTTTACGGACATCACTGCCACCATGCAGGTGTCTTGTCTGAAAGCCTTTTTCAGTTCTTCAACCGAAACAAGACCCGTTTTATCCACAGGAAGCAAAGTCACTGCAAAACCATCCTCCTCAAGAGCCGAAATACAGTTTAATACCGCATGATGCTCCGTCTGAGAAATAATCATGTGACGCTTCCCGTTCATCTTTCCGTATGCTGCCGCCGTACGAATTGCCTGATTGTCCGCCTCGGTGCCGCCGGAAGTGAAATAGATTTCTCCGGGCTCAGCTCCGATGCAGGCCGCAATCTTTTCCCTGGCCGCCTTCAAAGCCTTGGCCGCCTCACGCCCGCATGCATGAATGCTCGAGGGATTCCCGTAATACTGCCTCATGCAGTCGGTCATGGCCTGCAAAGCCTGCTCTGAAATTGGGGTGGTTGAAGCATGGTCAGCGTAGATTCTGTCCATTTTCTTTCTCCTATACAAATTCTGTTTATTATGCTACATTAATCCTGATAAAAGGCGGGAAACAATATGTTCTTAAAGCGTAAAAAGAAACGTTATCTAAAAGTCACACTCGATAAGGCGGTCCTCTACGACGGTCTCTGGGACAATCTGCCCATTACGGAGGAAGTCATTATAGAAAAGAGCATCGAATTCTTTAATGACCCCGAACCCTGCGCCATTCACCGCGGTGCCGTTCAGATTCGTCTTCTGGCTGAGCTTGATGCGCTTATCTCCGACCCCGCATTTAAAGACCTCTTCACCTCTTATACGGGTTTCCCCGCTGAGTGCGAGCTTAATTTTTCAGAACAGTAAACTCACGAACAGCACAAAGAAAAAGATACTGTACGCAAGCTTGGCAACCGGCAGAATCTTAAGGGAAATGTGTGATGCCGACATCACCGATTTCCCTTTGGACACCAACACGGTCAAAAGAATCATGGGCACGCACATAGCAGTAAGATAGATTACGAGGTTACCCACAATCTCCCCGCTGAATGCTCCGCTTTGCCCCGCCATATATAGAAGCGTTGCCAGATACACCTGTCCCGTGCACAGGAATTCTCCCGCAGAAATCACTATTCCCAGAAGAAACAGCATCGGGTACCAGAACCGGCCCTGTACTCCGGAGAGTTTCTTTATCATGTTACGGTTCCATCTTCTGAACCCTTCGGGGAGTCTTAATCTTTCCTTGCCATAATCTTTCTTGAGAATATGAATAAAGTCCATTAAATAAAACAATCCGAAGCCCAAAGAAAGAACCGCAAAAACAATATTTATCGCTTCATGCACCGTCTTAAATACAGTGCCCTCAATAACACTGAACAGCGAGCCGAGGGTAAATCCCAGCAAAAGATATGTCAAAAACTTGCCCGCAAGGTAAGTAAAACTTCCTCTGAAAAAACTCTTCCCCGACATTAACAACACGGACAGCACCATAAGCAGCATGGATATTCCGCAGGGATTAAGACCGTTTACAAAGCCCGTTACCGCAAGCTTGACCTTTGAGATACTTGTGTCTTCACTGTCCTTAGCAAGCCCGGTTGCCACTTCATCCCAGGCGCCTGCCGCATCCGGATTTTCAAGGTTACTGACAGCATCCTTCCCGATGGCCTCAGCACCTGACAAATACCCGTTTTTCGTAAAAAGCAGGGGAACCTGCTGCAGATTGTCGGGCACCTCATACATCTTCATAAGTTTTCTGAGTACAACCGCATTGTCATCTTCCATGATGTTGTAAATCTTCAGGCTGCATTGCCCGTCGACAAGAACACTTTTCAGATACTCTTCCGCACGATTGCAGCTGTCGCAGGAGCCTGTCACAAACAGAAGCATGGCTGTCTCGTCTTTTCCTATGCTGCGAATGTCTCTATATATTACGGAATCCGTTACGCTTTTTCTCTCCGCAACAGTATCGCCGGGAGTCTTCACATTTGTCGCGAGACCGGTTCCGTCCCTCTTCTCACGGCCCTGCAAATAATCTCCCAGAGCCTCACCTATATCCGAATATGTTCCAAAGAAAGCCTCTCCGCCCGCCACCGCCATCGGCAATTCGTTTATGGGAATATTAAGCCCGTACTCTTCTTCAATCTCTTCCAGGCGGGATGCGCCGCTTTCTTTGTAGGCATTATAGGACTTGAGCCCGTAATCCGTAACCCCGGCCTCAGCCAGTTTTGACTTCACTTCTTTGCTAAACTTCTCTTCTTCATGACAGCTTTCGCAGGGAGCAAAAACAAACAGTTCTACCGCGCCTGACGCCGCTTCGGCATATACCTCTCCACGGCAAAAAAACGCTCCCGTCAAAACAAGAACGACCGATAAAACCGCTGCCCATATGAATTTGTGCTTCCCTGAAAAAAACATATGCTGTCCCATACTCTATTTTTTTAAAAAACCGGCCGGAATCCCGGCCGGTTTAAACTAGCTAATCTTTATTTACCGGCTGCAGCCATGTATGCATCATAGCAACGCTGATATGCGGCAATATATTCGTCTACGCCCATAGACTGAAGCTTCTGGATGTATGCATCCCAGTCCTTCTCAATGTCAAGGCTTCCGTCGATAAACTGAACCTGAGCCTGGCTTACATATCCGCCGATGGTAAGTGTGCCTTCAGTAACTATTCTGGCATCTTCGCCTTCGAATGCAAGGTTGGGAACAAGGGTATCGGTTGAAGGAGCATACTTATTGTAAAGCTCTGCCCACTGCTGTAACCAGTATTCGCCTGAGTGTGCGGGATCGGGAACTCTCAAGGAAGCTCTTTCGCCTGCGGGTGAACGCTGAATCATAGCATCGGGAGTGTAACGATAGTCTGCATAAGTCTTGGAAAGACCGCCATCCTTAACATAGTCATAGTCTTCGGGAATCTTGTAGGTCTCATATGTGGGAGTTCCGCCGCCGAGGGAAACACCTTCGGTAGTGTAGTTCCAGCCGATTCCTTCGGGACCGCCGCCGATGTGACGTGCTGCGTCTGCTGAAGCCATGAAGTCAAGTAATGCTACTACGATTTCGGGATATTTGCAGGTTGCGGATACAACGCCGAGACATCCTTCGAAATAAGTCTGACCGCAACGTGCGGAGTATCTTACGCCGTTAGGTCCTGCTACGGGAGCAAGGATTTCCCAGTTCTGCCATTCGCCGTCTTTTTCCTGCCAGAACTCTGAGCAAGCCATACCGCCGCCGGGGTAAACAGCAACCTTGTTAACTTCTGTAGCGTCTACGGTAGCTTCAAACTGAGTGTTGTCCTGTAAGAATACCTGATTGTCAAGAAGGCCTTCTTCAAAGAGCTTACGCATATAGCGAAGACCGTCTCTGTATTCGTCCTTCATTACCGCATATTCAATCTTACCGTTGTTAACAACCATACCGCCTGCTACGGTGGGGTTGGTGTTGCTTAAGGGGTTAACGCTCTGTGTAAAGGAGTTAATCATCCATACGGTAGGGTCACTTGCCCAGCCGCCGATGTAACCGCTCATGGGAACTTCGTCGGCAATGCCGTTTTCGTTAGCATCGTCTTCTTTTACCATCTTTAAGAAATTGTAAAGCTCTTCTGTGGTCTCGGGGTTCTTACCGCCAAGGTATTTCTCAACCCAGGGCTTATAGATGTACATACGGTGCTGATACATGCAGTGGAAGCACTCGTTGTCGCCGCCGAAGGTGTAAATGTGTCCGTCGCCCATGGTAAGGTCAGCCTTTCTCATGGGGCTCTGTTCATTTAACCATGTCCAGTTTTCCATCTGCTCAAGCATATCCTCGATGGGAAGGATAAGGCCCTGGCTTCCGTAGGAAGTAACCTCAGCCTTGGTCCAGCCTGTGCGAAGGAAAAAGTCAGGCATTGTGTTGGGGTCTGTCATAATAAGATTCAGTTTCTGTGTAGCTTCATCGCCTGTAAGGTCGTATACATAATCAAGATGAATATTGGTCTGTTCCTCAATCCAGTCGTTTACCCAGTTGTCCTGGTAGCTTGTTACGCTCTGGTCGGGGTTGTTGACAAATACCTTAAGGGTGAGCTTTTCCTTAAGCGGGAAAACAACATCCTTGGGTGAGTCAAACTTAAATGCGTCAGAATCCGCAGTTGCGGTGGTCTTGGGTGCGTCAGAACCCTTAGGTGAGTCCGAACCCGCACCTGAACCCGCACTGTTGCCGCAGCCTGCAAGGGATGCAGCGGTGAGGGTCAACGCAAGCACGAATGCCAGCGTCTTTTGAAAGAATTTCATCCTCTTCATAATCATTCCTCCTAATATGAATTATATTATATATTAAACGGATGCCTCCGCGGGCTATCCGATTTAATCGCTATACCTTTTTTCTTTAGCCCTTAACGGAACCTATCATAACGCCCTTTACGAAGTACTTCTGAACGAAGGGGTATACGATCATCAGCGGTAATGTGCTTACAATGATTGTTCCGTACTTAAGCATTTCTCCGAGATACTGGTTCTTTCTTATTACCTCCGGGTCGATGTTGCTCTGATTTAAATTAACCTGCGAAAGAAGAAGGATTCTTCTCAGAACCAGCTGTAACGGGTATTTATCCTGAGAGTTAAGATAAATCATGGGGCCGAAGTAGGAATTCCAGAGTCCGACTATAACCCATAGGGAAAGTACCGCAATAATCGGTGTGGACAGCGGAATCACTATTTTCAAGAAAAATCTGAAGTCCGAACAGCCATCCATCTCTGCTGCCTCACGCAGTTCCTTAGGAATCGTGTTGGCAAAGAAGGTTCTCGCCACAATGATGTTGTAAGCACTTACCGCACCGGGGAGCACTATCGCCCAGATAGAGTCCATAAGTTTAAGACTCTTAATAAGCATGTAAGAAGGAATCAGACCGCCGGAAAACATCATCGTAAACAATACGAGAAACATGTATATCTTTCTGCCTCTGAAATCCTCTCTTGAAAGGGGATATGCCGCAAGAAGCGTAAGTGTCATGCTGATAAGGGTACCCACAACCGCATAGATTATGGAGTTACGGTATCCTGTCCAGATGCTTTGGTACTTAAATACTGCCTTGTAGCTCTGTAGGGTAGGCTGAACCGGGAAAAGCTTAACTTTACCGGTCATAAGCGCATCGCCCGAGCTGAAGGAACAGCTGATAATGTAAATAATGGGATATAAAACTATCACAAGAAGAAGAGCCAGCAAAACATAATTTATGAAATAGACAACCTTATCTTGTGTTATCTTTTTTGTTTTCATAGAAAAACAACTCCTTTACCATCCAATGCTTATAAAAATCCATTTCCCGAAAGCTTGTCCGCTATCTTATTAGTAATGAGAATCAGGATAAGTCCCACCAGTGACTGGAAAAGACCGATTGCCGTGGAATACGGGAAATCCGGGAAGGTGGACACCAGTGATACCTTATAGGAATAAGTACTGATAACCTCGGATACGGCTATGTTGTTCTGGTTCTGCATGGCAAGAATCTTTTCATATCCTATGTTGAGCGTGCCGCCCATGTTGAGAATCAGCATGATGACAGCTGTGGGTATGATGGCCGGAAGATCCACATACCAGATTCTTTGTAAAAGTGTTGCACCGTCGATAATGGCTGCCTCATGCTGCTCCTGATCGACACCCGCCAGAGCCGCCATATAAATGATTGCTCCGAAGCCGACACCCTGCCATATGCCCGACCACACGTACAGGGAGGAAAAATATTTGTAGTTACCGAGAACATTGATTCCCATATTGTTAAAAAGAAAATGTCCGATAACGCCGGAACGGTTATCAAAAATCATGTTGATGATTCCGACGAATACTACCGTTGAAATAAAGTAAGGACAGTAGCTTATCATCTGAACCGTCTTTTTAAAGGCAACGTTTTTGGCGTAGTTTAAAGAAAGCGCCAGTATAATCGAGCAGGGCATACTTACAAGCATCGAGTACAAAGAAAGCACTACGGTATTACGTAAGCATTCTCTGAAGTTGTAATTCTGGAAGAATCTTATAAAATGATTGAATCCGTGATGTGAAGTCCAGGGGCTGCCCCATATACCCTGACTTACCTTATAATCCTTGAATGCCAGTATGACTCCGTACATGGGCGCATATGCAAAGATAATGAGCATTACAATCGGAATCGTTATCATCGCATACAGCTGCCAGTGTCCCTTAAAGTACTGGCCGAAGGTTTTGTGATTACCTATCTGGATCTTCTGTTTCTTTTGCATCTTTTTGTTTCTGTCCTTTCCTGTAAAATCGTCGGCAAAGAAATGAGGGGGAAAAAGCGCTGACTGATTTCAAAAATAATTTCACACACTTTTTTCAAAAAATAAATCGCCAGTTTTTATTTTCGAATTATTCATTTCTTAATATGCAGGTATACTCAGAAAATACCGAAAAAAAAGGCCGGACAGATTTGACCGCCCGGCTCTTACACCCACGATATTCAATTTTTAAAGGGCCTTATTCATTTCTTAATGCAGCTTAATCCTTACGATATTCCGATGCGCTGTCGCCTGTTACTCGCTTGAATGCTCTGCAGAAAGAATTGGCGGAACCGTATCCTGTTGCCACTGCTATCTCGCCTACGTTCATAGAAGTATTCTTAAGAAGTCCTTTTGCTTTTTCTATTCTCAAGCCTTCAACATAGTTGGAGAAATTGACTCCCGCAGAAGTTTTAAACAGAGCTGAAAGATAAGGAACACTGATGTTGAATTTGTCCGCAACCATGGCAAGCGATAAATCCGGATCGCCGTAATTGGCATCCAGAAAAGCCAAAATCGCAGGCATCATCTTGCCGGCTTCTTTGGACTTAAGTTCGTTAACCCGGGCGCAAAGCGAACGATAAAGCCCCAGTGTCTTGGTAATCTGCTCAAGAACCGGGCTTCTGTGACTCTTCTCAAGCTCACAGAAATATTTCTGCATCTCTTCCTCGTCAAGTTCAAGTCCCGCAACGATTCTGAACAGAATCGCCTGCAATTCGTTCAAAAGAATCTGCTGAAGCCATGTGGGAAGATTATTTTCAAAAATGTACTCCGTCATGATTTCCTTAAGAGCATCGTGAAGACCCTGCTCGTCGCCCGATGTGACCAGTCGCGTAAGCCTTACGGACAGTTCAAAATAAGGGAAGGCCGCCGCAGTTTTGCCCGTATTCTTTCTGAACCATATTATCTGGTTCTCTATCTGGCTCTTTTCGTTCATAAAGGCAAATACGGCATTGTGGTAAGACTCGTAAATGTTCTCGGCCTGCTCAACTATTGTGCCGCCGTATACAAAGAGTCTCTCTGCTATATTGCCGGGAAGCTCGTCCCTGATACGCTCAACCTTTTCTTCGGCCATGGGCATAACAGTTTCTTTGGCCTGACTGTCCGTAGTAAGAATCATGGACACCTGTGCCTCACCGGTGACCGCATACAGACATCCGGGAAATTCTTTCTGGATAACCTCTATCATGGAAAGTGTGCATGTATTCAGCAGATCAACGTTACTCTCTTCATCACTCTTGGGAATGATGATTCTGAATACCAGCACTGTAAATACCTTGTCCTTGTATTCAAAGCCCATGCGGTTTTCAAGCCAGTTATACTCTCCCTGGGAGAGTGGATTGCCGAACAGCAGTCTGTTTACCAGGGTGGTACGTATATAAGGCTTTTGCTCCTCCATCATTTCCACCAGATCGGAATTAACGTCACCCAGATACCGGAATACGTCGCTTAACTTGGAAAATACGGAATTGTGCTCTTCTTTTCTCTCCGTAAGGCGGGAAGCCTCCTTCAAGAGCTGATTTAACGGAGTTGCGGTTCTGGTGGACATATGCCAGCACAAGCCAAGGCCAACCGCCGCTGCCACTAACACCAGAACTGTCAGGCTGATTACGCTTGCCATCTTACGCGCATTAAACTGCATAAGCGTAAGAAGCGAGCAGAAACTATAACCCGAGGGGTCTTTGTAGCGAAGCACAACGTATTTTTTGCCGTCTATCTTTATAGACAGTTTCTGCATTCCGTCTATGTCATCATCCTTCTGCCTCGCTTCCCCGCCGATTTTCTCGCGCAAGTCTGTTTCTGCCTGAAGAATCATATCTTCCGCTTTTTCCGACAAGGAATCGTCGGATTTATAGTAAATCACCTCTCCGTCATCATTAAGAATATACTGAAGTCCGGCTTTCTCCGGCACGGGCATAAGGCTTTCAAGTGCTTTTTTCTCAAAAAAGATTCGTACCGCGCCGCTGCTGGCTTCGTAGCCGTTATTGGGAAGGGGGCTTGAATAAGCCAGAAGTTCAACCTCCGTGTCGCTTTTATACCGATACATTTCGGCCGGGCTTACGCCCTTCACCATTTTGGTCGAAAGAAATTCTTCCCACTCATCGTAACTTTCGTCGACATCGCGCCTTAAATACAAGTCATAAAAATCCCTGTAATCATAGGCGATACGGTCATTTATGACAGTCCGGCTCTTATCGAAGAAAAGATAATAACCAAAAACAGAGCTGTTTATCCTGGTGGGATTAAATAGCTTGTCCTGAAGATTATTAACCTCATGGGTATTGGGAAATGTGAGTGCTTTGTCCTGGAATCTGAAGATATTTACCGCAGGTGAACCTGCTAACATGCCCGCAAAAGAGTCAAGCTCCTCCATAAAGTCGTCCACAAGTTCGACGCTGTGAAGCAGCTCCGTTTTTTTCTCCCTGATGTCGTCCTCGCTTATAACATAAAGCATTCTGACATAATAACTGCAGCAGATTACAAGCGGAATAAAAAGAACAATTAAGTAAGTGAAAAAATACTTTCTCAGGATTTCTTTATCCGTACTTCTCTTTTTGTGAATTATCATAGTGCTTTTCCCCATTATTATTACACCTTAATTATATCGGTCATCCCTCCCTTACTCTATGCAATTATGCGACACACTGAGTTGCCTCATGTCAGCCTGAAATATTTTTTTTGCATTCAAAAAGCCGAAGGAATGGGTGTTCCTTCGGCTTCTGTATAGTCTTTGTATTATGATTGTTCTTTTTCGCGCTTGTTGCGTGACGCAATTATGGGGTTACCGATTGCCAGTGCCAGAAAAAGTCCTATGAGTTGGCCCGGTATAAAGAGCTGAAAAGCAAAAGCAGCTATGTGAAAATCCGACGATGTAAGCGCCATTACTACTTCAATTGCTATCAAAACCATCGTGGCTAGAACCGTGATAAGTGAAAACAGCCAGCATTTCTTTATTTTGAATAACAGAAGCAGACACAATAACGGACTCAGCATGAAGATAATAAATTCCATATAAGGTTCCCCCTTTGTTCTTTTTCCATCCTGAGGTAATTATATCATCCGGGCGTATGTGATTAACACCGTCGATTCGGCAAGATAGAGGGGTTAATTTGCCTTTCTGTCAGTTCTCACTTTATTTGATGGCAATGATTCTTTCGCAGAATTCCATCAGTCTTTCCCGAAGACCGGCAGAACTGAAGCGTTCTACGTCGGATACGTCTCCGTCATGAATAACTGCCTCCATTCCTTTTATAAGAATTCGCGCAAGAGTTGTGTCTTCAACTTTCAGGAGGCTCTCTATTTCCCCGCGGGTCTTTAATCGACCGAGTGCCCTTGATAAAGGCTCTACCAGGGTTTCGAGGGTTATTTCGTGCAAAGAAGCCTGAACCGTCCAATGGAGCTTGTCGCCTTGAAGCTTTAAATAATAGTCCTTTGAAGTAGCCTTAAGTTCCACAAGAACCTTATCGACTATCTCTCTCATTCCCAGCGTTTCATCACAGAGAATGTCGCTTATTCTGTGAGCATATCCGCGCAGGTATTTTTCTATTACCGCTTCAAAAAGTTCTTCTTTTGACGGAAAAAAATGATAGAAGCTGCCTGTTACGACACCCGCCTCTTCAAGTATCATCTTTACGGAGGTTTTTTCAAAACCGTTTTGAAAGAAAACCTTTGTGGCCGCGTCTATTATTTTTTCTCTTGTTTCGCCTCTTTTTGCCATTGTTCGCTGTCCTTGGTCAGATCTGTAGCCGTGATGTACGGATTCATATAGAGTTTACGTTTTTTCGGAAGTCCCATAATCTTTACGAGGAAAGTTTTGGAGCCCGATGCGTCGAGAAGTTTCCTGTCGCCCCCGGTTATTTCATACCCAATGGCGCGTTTTGGACAACTCACAACACATGCCATGCAGTTTGCGCAGTGGTGCATAAAGGTTGGGGTTCCGTCTGTAAGTTTTATGTTTTTGCATGGACAAACCCTGCTGCAAAGGCCGCAGGATATGCATTCTTCGCTTATGGTAAAGGGATTGTCCGCATACTTTTGTAACTCAAGATACGGGGTCATGACCCTTTCTCTTTTTTTCTTTATAAACCTGTTCTCGCGGGGGTATTCCCTTTTCGTAAATCCGGCTATTTCGCGTGCAATTATGCCAAGTTTCCTCTCAGTCTTCGGAACACGTAGCTTCGCAGGCGGAATAGGAGGATAGACTATCGCATAGTTTGCCACGCTATATACCATATTACCATAATCTATGCTTATATTCTTCTTTTTAAGAATTTCGGCAAGCTTTTCACACGCATATCCGCATATAAAGCTCGGCATTGCCACTACGAATACATATGCCTTTGGATTAATGTCCAGGCCTTCCACGAACTTTACTGCCGGGGCGGGCATAGTCCAATGATACACAGGATAAATAAAGCCCACCACATCACAATCGGTCGCGGGATAATCCTTCGGGTCAGACCTCATGGATACAATTTCGGTATTCTCAAGGCTTCCCGCTATCACACGGGCGGCACGCATGCTGTTTCCGGTGCCGGTAAAATAATAGATTCTTCCTTTCATAAATTCTTCTCCCTTTATCGAAATTAGAATATCGTTCTATTTTTATTATAAAAAGAATCCGCGCCTTGTCAATGCAAAATTAGAATGTTGTTCTATTTTTGATTTTGAAACAAAAAAATAACGCCGGAACTCTTTTAAAGAATTCCGGTGTTAAACACTTACATGTGACTATGTTATCTTTTCTTTATATCATACAAAGCCCAGTCTTCATCCTCCGGCTTGTATTCGGTGCCGCAGTAGGGGCATTTGTTGGTTTTATAGGCGTTGAAGCTGCCGCCGCAGGACTTACACTCTATTTCGGTTATGGAGAAATTGGCAGTAAAAGGAACATCCAGTCTTCTGCCTGCCGTAACGCGATAGGTCTCCCGCTTCACCTTAATCTTGGTGCCAAGGTCGTGAGCCGTCTCCACATAGAGGTCGGCAGTGACGTAGACCATGTTTTCTTTGGTCCGTACCTTCTTCAACGTAGTCATTCCTCGGAAAGTGATATCTGCAACGTCATCGAACAGGTCACCCAAATTATCTCCCTTATAGAAGGGAAGTTCCTCATCATGGTCCGAGTATGCCACAATCTTTAGAAGCGACATCATTCTGGCTGCGAAACGCTCGAAGGTATACTCGGGGCAGATCCTTGACATATTGTAAGCAAAGGCTCTGCGCGAATTTATGATGGAAAAAATAAGGGGCAAGTCCGTCAGAATCATCTTGATAAATCTGCCCCAGATAGATAAAAACCATCCAAAGAATCCCACAATCGGTGTGGTAATTATGAGCCCGATTATCATCGTAATGAGTTTGGACGGACTCTTAATATACTCAATCGGTGCAATTCCGTTTTCGGAATAAGCGGTCCAAAGAAACAATCCTATAGTAACGGGAAGCAGGCACAGTCCGTATTTCACCACTTTCAGAAACAGTTCTTTGCCGGTTCCGCTTTCGTCATACACGTAAAAGAAATTGGAAACCTTGGGGTAAAGCTCCGACATTTTAAAAGAAGTTCCGCAGTGCGGGCAGCCTTCCTGAAGTTCCGCAATGGTAGATGTGGCTCCGCAGTTGGGGCAACAGTACTTATCGTCACTTACATCCTCGCCCTCATGCACATCCACAACAGTCTCATACATAGACTGTTTCTGACGCTTCTTGTATATGCGCATACCGTCTCTTGAAAACGTCTTCTTGTGGTCTATAAAATCAACGGCCCAGGTAGTCTCATACCGCCCATCCTGCCATGAACGGACCTTATTAAAGCCGTTTGAAAACAAACCTCTGCGAGTCATTTCCTCACTGTAGGTAAGCTTCTTTTTCGCAAGTCTGTCCCGCTGAAGTTCAAAGCAAAACCTAAGCTCTCTATCCGCCGACATAACCCTGGCGCCCGGCTCATAGGCATGCTTTATTTCTTCACGAAAGTCTTTAATAATTTTTTCTCTTGTTTCTGACATAAGCCCCCTCCCCTGAGCAACGTCCCAATAAACTGTTGTTTTGACCTACTTATTGTATCATTTCCCGAATGTGTTTTTCAATGAAAGGTCCCCACCATTCTTTGTATCCTGTCAAATAAGGGTGCACGGGATCGCACATATATTTTGCATAGTCTTCGGGACTTATGGCATTGACGGAAAGATCATCCCAAAGATTAATAATACCGATTTTCCATTTCACGGCAATCTCTTTAAGTAAAGAAACCATCTGCGCGTATTGCTCTGAATCAAACTTGGTTCCGGTATAAAAAGCAATGGGGCAGCCCCACTTTTCGGAAGCATAAGCAATAATGTATTCAATAGCCCCGGCAATCGTATTTACGTCAAAAGAAGCCTTGTCTCTGCCCTCTGCTATAATTCCAAGGGGCTTATTAAGCGCCGCATCATTGGTGGAAAGTTGGCACACAAACAAATCCGCCCGGTCGGCATCAATCGTCTTAAGTCTGCTTACGTAAGACTGCTCCTCATCGTCTGTCAGAGTTGTGCCCGAAACGGCTTCTTTGACCATTTCGTATCCATTCTTTTCACAGATAATATCCGCAAAAGAAACTCCTCCCGCTGCAGAACCGTATGTTACGGAGGAGCCCAAAAAGATGATTTTTTTATTCATTGTAACAACCCTTTGCTTTCCGGCTATAGCCCTTTTTTCATTGCATAATATATTTCAGGATTCTCTCCCGCTGCTCATCAGTCACCGCACCGGGGTTCTCTATAAACTCTCTGCACTTTTCAAAACTGCCCTTTGCGCATAAAACAGCGGCAATACAGCATCCGTAAGCGTTATGCCTGACAACGTCAAATCCGTTCGGATTATGAGTTTTGTTTGTGTCAAAATATGCTTCCAATTTGTCCAAAGAATCGTATTTGTCGTAAAAAGAAAGCGCATAGTCGGAGAAATCCTTAAAGATTAACTCCGCCAGACCGGCCAAAGCATTGTCTGAACAATACCTGTATCTGTCGGGGGTGCCACCCGGGACGATGGTATACAGGCCTTTGCAGCCGGTAGAAAAATCCCTTTCGCGCTTGTCGTATTCTTTTCCCATGAACAGGCACTGAAGTTCGTCCGACTTCGAATACCTAAAAGACAGCGTCGGCAGCATGGAATAATATGTTCCGGGCAAGCCCCGGTCTCTTGTAAAATAAAAAGAAAGATACTGCTCGCACTCATTAACCACGCGTCTGAATGTGCCGACAGACTTCTTTTTAAAGCCTAACGAATTCATTTTTTCCGTAAGAAGCTCTGTAAGCTCCTTGTCCAGTTCTTTGGGTGTCATACATTT
>JAEEGK010011120.1_pt1 | contig 20619 bp, 16 predicted proteins | sample 8958771 | NCBI WGS metagenome assembly JAEEGK01 (sample SAMN16246547, study PRJNA631951) | gut metagenome | biome: gut microbiome; feature: rumen; material: SC-attached | host: Bos | place: Iran: Karaj | collected 2018-10
CTGAATTGTCAGAGGCGGAACATTGAAGTCAGCGACTTCAATGTCATACTCTACGACAAACCTGTCACCAAAGCGAGCCTTCTCAATTTCAAGATAAACATTGGTATGATCAAGCTCTTTTTCAAAAGATATTGTCTTACCCGTACCGATGGAGCCAATGTCAGTTCTTAAATACTCTGAAAGATTATTGATCAGCTTCTTCGCCTTAGGCGGATCCTGATCGCATAGAACGTAGATGGAATTTAGTGCATTATACAGAAAGTGAGGCTTTATCTGGGATAGAGCTATCTGTGTCCTTAAATCTTCCAGTATTTTTTCCTGATTCTCAATAAAGAGCGTCTGTTCCACCAACGTCCGGGTATTAGAATTAACCGCCTGTCCAAACAATATGGCAGAGGCAATAATAATCGCTATGTTTGAAAGTGAGAATCCATATATGAAGATCTGAAGAACGGACGCGATAAGAGGGAGAATCACAAAACTCATAATGGCTATAAAACGCCTTTTCTCTATGTGTTCCCTCTTTATGGTCAGATAGACGATGGTTCCTGCAGTTTCCAGCAATATCAGCGCGGACCATATCCCGAATCCAGCTCCTCTGTGGTAGAGATTTGTAACCGGATCAATACTGAAAATAAAACTCCTTGATTGGGCGATCATGTAGAAAAGACCGTTGAATGCGCCAATACCGGTAACTATAAGAAGCATTCGGTGGGTTCTGTACTCTTTTTCAACAGAATAGACAGTATAAGCCATGACTGCCACAGGCAGAAAAGCGTTACACAGAATTGAGATATAGTTTGAAGCAATAAGAATAGAATGGACAACCGGGCCGGAAACACCCCTGAAAAACCACGCAGCCGCATCAAAAAAGAGCATCACACCAACTATCAGTTCCAGCGCTCCAAGCGTGCGATACTGTTTTCGTATTACAGATTTACTGAGGTAGAGGTAGATTGCTACAACATTGGCAAAAAAACTACCCCATAATTCCAGACAAGTATAAAAATACTTTATTTCCGGCACTTTTCTTCCTCCAAGACGGAGATCCTATCTTCTCCCCAGCTATATTGAGACATATATTCACCGTGGAACGAGCCTTTGGCAGCTGCTCCACCTTTTTGGAAATCGTAGAGATCGCATTTCACCTTGCTTACATCAACACCAAGCATTCCGCGCTGCTTGACAAGCACATCTTCAGCACCGCTTTTCTTTAGGGTGTTTGTAAGGTCAGACTGGAGGTTTCTCATATATGAAGTACGGGAAACAAGATCATCCTCATCCTCCCAGAGCACACTCATGAGCTCACCTACAGTACACATCCTGCCTTCCTTGTCCACAAGGATAGCCAGAAGCTCTTTACTCTTGCTGTACGCAAACTTAAGTGGCAGGTCATCGACAAAGATCTCGAACTTGCCAAAGGTCTTTATGACAACGCCTTTGCCATCTTCTTCAATCGGACGCCTTAGATTTGCAAGCTGCTCCCTGACCTTGTCCTCGGTGGCAGGCTTGGTTATATATCCGCTTGCATACAAAGCGAAGGCTTCTTCCATATACTCTTTATAACCTGTGGAAAAGATAATGTTGATATCCGGATGGATTTCTTTTAACTGCTTGGCAACTTCGATTCCATTGGTGTCGTACATTTCGATGTCAAGAAATGCTACATCCACCTGATTGTCTTTGGCATATGCTATGGCAGGTTCCACCAAAACGAAGCCGTTTACTTCAGCATCCGGCGAAACTTTACGGATTGTATTACAAATACCCTCCATAGCAAGTTTTTCGTCATCCAAAGCTATTATATTCAATAAATCACCTCGCAAAATCGAATACAGACGGTTTTTTGAAATTACAGACACTTCATATATATTATATCGTCTTTTCGATTCAAAATAAACAGGAGACCTTTCGGTCTCCTGCCGAAGTTTTTTATTTACTTTGAATTATCTCTCTTCATCTCTTCTTCTCATAGAGATAACTACGATTACCATGAAGAGGATTGCAAGGAATGTAACTACATACATTACTACGTTTGTATTTCCAGTGTTATATGTAGGTGTTGTTCCTGCTGCTGATCCGTAAAGTGTTCCTGATGCTGCATTCTTAGCAGACTCTGCAAAGTTATCATCGTAGATAACAAGGTAATCTGAGAATCTGTCTGTCTCGATTGTCAGTGTCTCATCGTTATCATCAAGGTCTCTAAGGATTGTGCACTCACCATCATGGTTTCTGATGATGAAGAATGTTCTTCCGCTCTGTACAAGGTTTGCAGGTACATCGATTGCGATTCTTACTGCATCCTCTGTCTCAGGAATGTACTGCCAAGCACCGTTGTTACGACGCTTCTCAAGTGAAATGTCAAGGTACTCGCCCTTTGTAAGTCCTACAAAGCTGTCCTGAACTGCTACCATTGCATCGTCAAACTGGTTCTTGTGCTCCTGGGAAACCTTCTCTTCGTTAGGATTGATACGAAGTCTGATCTCCATTGTATCGCCGTTGTTTACGTAATTGAGCTCTGATGCTGTAAGAACTGATGCTGCAAGTCTGTCTGCGTTCTCAAGTGTGTAGCTTACCTGTGACTCGTTTGCTGCAAGATTCTTATTTCTTGCACTTGAATTTGTCCACATTCCCTCACCTGACTCTGTGTTTGCAAGCCATGACTGAACGTTGATGAGGATTGCGCCGTTACCAAATGTAGCCTTTGCTGTCTCTGTGATTGAAGAAGCAATCTGGCTTACAGTCTTCTCAAGCATTGCAAGAACATCTGTCTTCTCGTTTTCTTTCTTTGTAAGGTTGTTGAATATTTTCTCTAATGCATTATCATTCTCTTTGCGAAGCTTAGGGTCGTCAGTTGTTTTCTTTGATGAGCCGTTTTCGGTTGAATGCTTCTTTGTGTTGTGTTCTGTCTTTGTCTCTACTACTACAGGAGCTTCCTTCTTAACTTCTTTCTTAGGAAGGAATACAGGGTACACTTCCTCTGGTCCATCGTATGTATCCTCATATGCTACATAAGCCGGTCTGTTGAGCAGTTCTCTAAGTGCGTATGCATCTGCAAGGAGCTTTTCAAATGTGATCTCGTTTGTGAGAACGCCACCCTCTGCGCCGGCTTCGCCATTACCAAGGTTAAGAGCCTTGTTGATGTACTTGCGCTCTTCTTCTGTGAGGTTCTTCCAAGCGTTTGCTCCACTTATGATCTGTGCATAGTTAGATGTATTTGTTCTGTTGTATGTTTCTCTCTGGTCTGGATCCTCTTCGTTATCCTTCTTTACAAGGATTGAAGCGTACTTCTCTACGAAATCGTCTGCTGTTGTCTTGATGTTAAGTGCTCTCTCATAGATTTCTGCATATGTAAGAGCTGCATTTTCTGTACCTGTGTTAGCTGTTGTGTACTTTTCATCGATAAATCTCTTGATTGCAGGTGCAAGCTTGTCATAATCACCCTTTGAAGCAAGAATCTTATCTGTGTTATCTGCTGTTGCATCTGCATAAGGATTTGTATCTTCATCTGAAGGATTAGTCTTGGCATCCTTAAGTCTTGCTGCCATAAACTTATCTGCTTCGTCATTAACCTTCTTCTCAACAAGTTTCTGTCTGTCAGAGATGCCCTTAGAATTAGTATTCATATACTGCTTAACGCCATCTTTAACCTGAGCATACTTCGCGCTTGCTTTTGTTATTTCATCATAATTAAACGGATCATCTTCATCTAATGCAAGAGCCGCCTGGTTGTTTTGCTGCCAGATTGCTGCTGCGAGCTTTTCGCTAAGTGCCTGCATATCTTTGTTGTTTGCTCCAACTAATTCATTTGCAAGACCTTCTGCGATTGCTCTCTGAAGCGCTGCAATATCATTACCGCTAACAGAAGTAGCCTCACGCATGCCCTTGTGATCTCTTTCCCAAACCTGCTTACCAAGGCTTGATAAGTCAACCTTAATTTCCTTTGTTGTGTTTCCAAATTTGATAGAAATTGTGTCTTTATTCTTTAGATAGTTCAGCTCTCCATCCACAACAGTACATCCACCTACATGATATGGATTTTCACCTTCATTTATATCCAAAGTAACATCCAAATATTTTGCAATGTCTTTGTCGGTAAGTTTTAATCCCTCTAAACCAACATTGTCAAAGGCACCTTCTTTAGCTTTTGCTTTTAAGCTTTCATCTGTAACTTCAGCTGTTTTGAATGTATAAACACGTCCAAATATCTTATCATAGGAAAATGCCTGGGCTCCACCATAACCACACCAGAATCCCCATAAACCATTAACCTCTACATAGCCGCCATTGTCTAATGCAAGTTGATAATAATTTGACTCTGATGCGGTAACTCCGCTAATAGGATACAAAATACCTGTTCGGCAATTATCAAAGTTTTTTCCTGAAACATCGACATATACGTTATTCTTAATCGGCAGTACTGTCTGGTTTTCTCCCTCGCCTGTCGTTGCCAAGGTTACACCATTGGTTGACAGCTGACTACTTGCATGCGAGTTGGTAGATCCGAACGTTTTGTAATCTGAATAATCACCTGTGCCGGTACGAGCGCCTGTACCTGTTGGCTTATTGTTTCTATCAGTATATAGTTTAGCTGTACCTTCTGGAACACCTATTATTGCACTCTGTTCATTAAGCTGATCGTATGTATAAGGTACAAAATAGTATTCATACTGAATTTGGTTACCCTGCTCATCCTTAAGTCCTGTGGATTCCTTGATATCTTCTAACTTTGTAATCTCTGTAAACTGATAATATACTGTTGTTTTAGTTGATGATGTATTTGTTTGTGCAGGCGTATCTGTTGTTGCTGGTGTTGCCGGAGTATCAGATACAGTTTTTGTTTTTACAACATTTATTATTCCATGCGCAAGGTCATACTGTACGGTATAGCCCTCACCTAGTCCATCAAAGTTAAAATCTTCTTCTTTAAGTGCAAAATTTGAATCATCTGTTGTATGAATAAGAATACTTGTTATATCATCGCCGGTATCATTTGTATAATGATTAACTGTTGTTGAATATCCTGCAAGTCTGCCTGTTCCTTCTGTTCCGTCACTTACTGTTGCGCCAGACTCTACAGTATTATCCCATGCAAAAGTAATCTTAGGTGCCGGAGCTGGCTGCTGGACATTATTCTGATCATTATTATTTATGTTGTTCTGGTTTTCATTACTCTGATTGTTATTGTTTACATTGTTCTGATTCTGGTTGTTCTGTTCATTATTGTTTGTATTGTTCTGATTGTTATTATTTGTATTATTCTGATTCTGGTTGTTCTGATCGTTATTAGTGTTGTTCAGATTCTGGTTGCTCTGATCGTTATTATTTGTATTGTTCTGATTCTGGTTGTTCTGATCGTTATTAGTGTTGTTCAGATTCTGATTGTTCTGATCGTTATTAGTGTTGTTCAGATTCTGATTGTTCTGTTCATTGTTGTTTGTATTGTTCAGCTCATCTCCGCCCGCAGTTGCGTAAGATGTAACTGATCCTGCAAACATAAGACCAAATGAAAGGAAGAAAGCAGCAAGTATATATGCGAATGTAAGCTTGCTGGTTCTTCCCTTATTTGTTCTTGACTCTTCTCTACCGTTTGATGATAAATACTTCATAATGTGCTCTCCTTTACTAGGTCCTCATCCGTGAGTGAACATATTTCGTAAACCGATGAGAACACATTACATCTGTGACAGTCACAAAAGAGTCATAAAATGGTGTGATTTTTGTATTTTGGGGTTGTTTTTATGATTGTTTTAGAATTAGGATATTTTTTGGAAACAGATTCTGACATTCTGTTTATAAAATTTTAGAATTTGATTAGTTTGAGAGCTCTACGAAACGTCCAAAGACCAAAATATAATTATAACCTTCACGACTTTTTTCCTTATAACCCACCATATCGTCGTATCTGTAGCTTGTATAAGGCTCAGCGCAATCCGTTGCAAACTCAAGTATATCGCCGTCTGCAGACGCTCCATAGCAGCATCCGTCCTCTGATATAAAGAAACATCTCTGGGTATAAGAATCATACAAAAGAGAAATCGTTCCCTTTTCAGTCACCTTTCCGAACACAGTGCTCATACTGCCGGTTGTCATATCTACCATATAGACCTGCTCTTCATTACTGTCGTAATACCACAGAACTGATCCGTCATCATTTATGGCATATCCGCCCGGAAAGCCTTCGCCAATAGGATTTATGGTAGTTATACTTCCATCAAAGCCCACAATATTATAAGCAAGCCCGTGACCATCGTAATACACACAGATATCCTTATCTTCCAGCCTGTTTATAAGAAGAGCGCCATAAGCATCATCATCAACGCGCATTAACTCCATATTGTCTTTTAACATATACAGACCATCTGTAGTTTTGATCATAGCACCGGTCAGGGTCTTCGATGCATAAAGAAATCTATTCACATGCCTGGGGGATACTTTCTGCCTTTTCCCGTCTATGCGAACACTTAAAGCCATTCCATCAATCAGCTGCATAGGCTCATCCATCCCGGGCTCAAAGCAGTACACTCCATTTTCTCCTTCATATAAGAAGAAGCTGCAATCCCTGTTAAAATGCATAGAAGTAACATAGCCCTCCGCCAGCTGCACGATATTGCCATCATCCCAGCAAAGCAGAGTCCTGCTCCCATCCTTATAAGTACTGTAAACGATCATCTTTCCATCATCGGAAACAGCATAGATTTCGTCCACATCCCCCGTCAGAACCGCAGGCTTTAAGCCCCATCCGCTGATAGTAAGGAGCTTTTTGTTATAATCCAGCTCGTCATGCTTAATGTACGCAATATATTCACCGCTGGGAGACATGACCATTTCTGTGGTATCTGTCTCCTCAACTTTATATTCATCACCTGTTTCAACATCATATAAGTAGAGATACTTATTAAATTTCTGATCTATTATTTTGTAAAAGACATAATCCCCGCTGTAGGAAAGCCCTGCATCGTATACGTTCTCTGCCAGCGGAACCGTATTCAGATCCGGAGTTATGTAAAGGCAGATTTTTCTTGAATCATAGAGCACGCCGGCACTTTGGGCCTCATTGACGTAAAAATCTCCAACCCTTGATTCTCCGTCATAAATCCCTGTAATCACTCCACCCTGATCATTGTAGATGATCTCATCAACCATCATGAGCTTATCGCCGGGTTCTCCCAATGCACTTAGGCCTTGGTATTCTTCCTCCTCTGTCTCTTCATCCTCCTCATCCTGAACTTCCACAGCATTCATCTCAGACTTAAACTGCTTTTCCACAATCATATATTTAATAATCTGAGGCAGGATATACGCAGTAACCAATAATCCCAGCAAAACAAATAGAGCCGCCAAAAGTAGCACGACTCCTTTCTTCTGCTTAGGTACCACGGGTTCTGTAATCTCTACGTTCTCATCTTCAGGCACGATAAAGAAACCACACACGTTGCAGTATCTGGCTCCGGGTTCAATTTCATTTCCACAGTTGCTGCATTTCATCCGGTAGTCCCCTCATCGCATCATTAAAAACATTACTATCAAACAGTCCCCTGATAGCCTTTATCCTTAAACAGCTTCATCATCTCATTGGTCAGGCTGTAATCCATGGGCTGCAGAACTATCTCCTCAGGAGCATTCCACTCAGCATATTTCAGCTCCTGATTATCCATCTTTATCTCTTTATCCCCTGTCACATCACAGAAAAATCCCGCCAAAATGTCACTGGCAATGCCCCAGGGCTGGGACTTGTAATACCTGATATTGGTAACCTCAAGGCCCACTTCCTCCATAACTTCACGCTTAACGGTCTCTTCCAGAGTCTCTCCGATCTCCGTAAAGCCCGCCACCAGCGCATTGTGGCCAAATCCGGTCCTGTACTTGGTGAGGATCAGCCTGTTGCTCTCCTTATCTGTGACCCCGATTATAACTGCCGGGTTTATCCTCGGATATATCTTGTTTCCGCACTTAGGGCATACTCTTGCCCTCTCTGCCTTGTCATTTTCATTTTTCGCGCCACACTTTCCGCAGAACCTTGTTACATCGTACCACTCCGCGAGCTGATACGCTGTGAAGGCCGCATACACATAGTGTTTCGGGGAAAAGAGCTTGCTCCTTACCCCTGCAAAGCCGGCAAAAGCAAACTTCTCCTCATCAAAAGAAATTGAGCCCACTTCGCCAAGATACATGAAGAACTTCTCTTCGCCTATCCCAAAGATGTAAACAAGTTCATCAGCAATAACGCCTGTTATCTCTGAAAGATGCGGATATGCTATCTCTCCGGCTACTTCATCTAAATGTAGTAAAATGTCTTTTCCCTTAAAAACAACAATAAGGCTCTCATCATCCGCCTTGATTGCCGGGTCATAGTGGTTATTTAGCTGTAAGGGACTGATATCCTGAATCATTTATATACCTCTTTAATCAAAATCAGCGTAATCATCGGAATCTTCACGCTCATCATGTTCCTGCCTTCTTCCGCCGTCAGCCTTCTTTTTCTTGATAATATGATAAATCTGGCGTCCGTGATGCAGCGCAAACACTGCGATCAGCAGGAACACATGGGTATAGAACACGCCAACTATATAGTAATTTCGCTCCAGCAGATATCCGGCGCTGAATCCAAAGAAGCTAAGGCCTCCAGAAATCGCCAGTCCCAGCACCAGAAGCGGTGTTCTTACTATAGTTCTCTTCATTGCCGTAATAAAATCCATGAAAGATGCATCAAAATAGACGAAACGACCGACCATCAGACCCAGATAGTACATCATTACGGGGGCATACTCGCTCTCATCCCCAATAACATTCAGATACAGCAGTACTATGATTGCATAGAACATACCCAGCATCCTGACAGATGCGATCTGGTCTCTTGTAAGGCCCTTGATAGGTATGATGAATTTATCAAGCAGCGAATTCAACACGCAGGAGAGACATATCATGAGAAGAAGCACAAAGTCCTTCCAGTTCTCCCATGCGTAGAGAAAGGTCCCCAAAGCCCCTGCCTGATACGAGCCGTGATACAGGTTGTACACGTGGTTCAGCACCACATATGCACATGCAAAAGACATAACGGAAGTAGCCGAGATTATCAGCTCATAAAAGTACTCAGACATGCGGTAGTAATTGTCTTTTCTGCGTCTGTCCGCCCCTTTTCCCTTGCCCGGCTCTGCTATCTTGTTCCATGCCAGGATCAAAAGGTTTCCGACTACTATGGCCAAAACCGCCACAATAAAGAAGATCAGCTTCTTGGGCCACGTAAAATCAGGATTCATATAAGCTTCAATTGTCATTTCAAATCACGTCCTTAATATAGAAGATATACTTAGTCCATAACCTTCATGGGCTTAAATTTCAGATAATCCCCGGAAACCAGGCTGTACTTAACACCGCCTACCTTCCCCAAAAGGCTGTCATGGAATCTCTCCTCCCCGTGACAGTGGGCATAAATCACCTGCTCCACCCCGTAGGCCGATGCCATAAAGGTAAACCGGCTTGTCTTTTCCCCGATTCCGGTGGGCGGATAGTGCAAAAACATCACAAATTTCTCGTATCCGTCAGCTCTTGCTGCCTCAAAGGACTCTTTTAACCGCTTCGCCTCACGCTCAACCAGCATGGCAGCGTGTTCGCGGGTATCAAATCCCTCATAGCAATAGCCTTTGGTGCCAACGATAGCATAATCCCCGTAGGGGAAGTAGTTGTTCTGTAAAAAGAAAAGTCGCCCCTTGTACATTTCATTGAGGCGATTTGTCTTTTTTGCCTGCCAGAAGGTGTCATGGTTGCCCCTTATCAGCACCTTTTTCCCGGGAAGGTCTTCAATAAACTGAAGGTCCAGCCGGCAGTCTTCAAGCCTTCTGCCCCAGGTGTGGTCTCCCACAAGGACCAGGGTATCGTCATCTGTTATGAGCTTGTTACAGTTCTTTTCTATCTGCTTGTCATGATTTCTCCAGACCTTGCCAAAGATGTCCATGTTTTTGTCGGACTGGAAGGACAGATGCAGATCTCCCAGGGCATATAAAGCCATCAGGTTTCTCCTTTATCAGAGTATCTTCTTGACCTTGAAGAAAGTAAGGCTTCCAACAACAATAAGGATACTCAGGCCGATAACTATCGGATATCCGAGCTGAGATTCCAGCTCAGGCATGTATTTAAAGTTCATTCCATACCAGCCAACGATGAGGGTCAGAGGCATGAAAATTGTGGTAACCACGGTAAGCACAGTCATTATGCGGTTCTGACGCACATCGAGCTGTGACTGGTAAAGATCGTTTAGCTGAATTGTGTAATCACGAAGGTGAGTGGCCGTGTTGTAAAGCCTGTCTACACGGCCTGAGAACATGCTAAAGTATCTGAGGTTCTCCTCTTTAAAGAAGCCGTTCTCGTTCTCCTCAAACTCCTGAGCAAGGTCCAGCAGCTGCTCATAATGGATACGAAGGTCTCGTATATCGCCTCGAAGCTCGTTGTTTCGCTGTATCTGAGCTTCCTCAGCATCATTCATGATCTGTTTCTCAATCTTATCAAGCTCCAGCTCATACCTTTGCATTATCTGGAGATCATTATGGATTATAAGTTCCAAAAAGTCGTACAAAAAGCGTTCAAGACATGGCTTTTTCCATTTCTTGAATCTCTGAATCTTCTTTATTATGTTAAGTACGGTTTCTCCCCGATCGATAAAGACAATTCCGGTTTCATCCAGAACATAAGAGAATCTCTGCAGTTCTGACGCCCCTGAGGATTGTGTGGGAATCACAAAGGTTCCTGTCAGTGAATCGTAGTTAACCTCGGCCTTGGTGGTCATGACCTCGTCATTGTTGAGGTCAAAGTCAATGCCCATGTCGAAGTTTTCACTCTCACTTGCCCACTGCTCCGGAGTAAGTACGGCCACAAATGCGGAATCAGCATCATGACACTGTTCTGCGCTGCATTCCTCCAGTATGTTTCTTATTAAAAAATACATCCCGTTCTTCCCCTTTCATACACATATACTTTATAATAGCATAATATGGAGAAAAAGGAGGTCAAAGTATGAATGAAGTAGCAGCAAAGAAGGTTTACTCAAGATTCGGATTCAGTTATACCGCCCTCTATCTGGTATATGTGGCGCTTATAGCTCTTTTCCTGCTAATAAGGAACGTTGCATTTTCTGAAGACGCACTTAGCGGACAAACTCAGATGATCATCTATTTCCTGATCAGATTTGTCATTATATATCCGCTGATGTTCCTAGCTATCAGTAAGCTTCCCAAGTTTGAGATAAAGAAAAACAAACTCGGAGTCGGGGGATTTATTGCCTGCGTATTCATAACTTACTTTGTTATGGTCGCAGCCAACGTAGTCGGAATGGTACTTAACTCCCTTATAGGAGGCGCCACGGGGAATGGCGCTGTCAATCCGCTTCTGGATGTAGTGGACAATATGTCACCTATCATGATGGTACTTTTTGCAGCAATCATTGCACCTATATGGGAAGAGCTGCTGTTTAGGAAATTCCTCATCGACAGGGTAATAAATTACGGCGAAGTTACAGCAATGCTGATGTCCGGCGTCATGTTCGGACTCTATCACGGAAACCTGGCTCAGTGCTCCTACGCATTTGCAATAGGGTGCTTTTTCGCTTTCATTTACATGAGAACAGGCAAGATTGGCTATTCCATCGCAATACACATGATAGTCAACGGATTTAGTACCTATTTGAGCAAGTTTATGCTAAGTGGAGTCAACATCTCCGAGATGCAGGGATATCTGCTAAACGGAGATACAGAAGGCTATATGAACTTTATTCAGGAGAATCTGGCTGCTCTGGCAGGCATGGCTACTGTAGGATTATTTGTTATCATAGCCGTTTTCGCAGGTCTGATCCTGACAGCACTGCTGCATAAGAAGTTTGTGTTTGATCACCACGAAGAAGAGATTGAGAAAGGCAAAAGATTTAAAACTGCCGTCCTCAATCCCGGAATGATAGTGTATTTTATCTACTGGATCGGAACAATCATCCTGACCCAGCTTGGTATCAGCTTTGTAAATACATTTTTGGCGAAGCTTGGCGGTTAATACTTATAGACCCTTGCTTCATAGGGTTTAAGCCAATTGTCCTTAAGAGGTTCATCGGAGTAGTTGCAAAGAACCATCTCTCCGGTGCATCCCTTGTAGGAATCAGGGATCCTCATCCTGTGCGGAAGCCTTGAAAATGAGCATACTATAAGATATCGCTCGTTATTCATCACTCTCTCATAGGTATAAAGCTCCTTGTGTTTAGGGAAGTACTCGTTGTACTTACCATAAATAAGTGTTTCAGAGCTCTTTCTGAGGGCGATGCAGCGTCTGTAGAAGTTTAAGATGCTGTCATCGTCCTTTTCTTCTGCAGCAACATTCACCTTCTTATAGTTGGAGTTTACAAAAAACCAGGGCTCTGCTGTAGAAAATCCTGCATGTGGGCTATCATCCCATTGCATAGGTGTTCTTGAGGAGTCTCTGCTTGAGACATGGATCCTCTGAAGGCGCTTTTCTACGCTCTCCTTCAAGTGATAAGTGTTGTAATTGGTCTTGCTGGAAACATCCACGTACTGATCGATGGAGGTCAGCCTGATGTTCATCATTCCAATCTCCTGCCCCTGATAGATAAAGGGCGTTCCCTGCTGGAAAAGATATGACACAGCCAGCATAGTTCCACTCTCGCGCCAGTGGTGCTCGCTTCCGTAGCGGCTGATGATCCTGGGATGATCGTGATTCTCGATATAGAGCGCATTCCAGCCCTTTCCATCAAGAGCTTTCTGCCACTTGGTAAAGGCTTTTTTTAGTTTGACCAGCGAAAATGGCCTGTGCATGTACTCTGTAAAGAAACAGTCAGCCATCATATGGTCAAATGAGAACATCATGTCGAGGGACTTTGTTGGTCCTGTCAAATAATTAAGTGCAGATTTAACAGTTGTCATTGGCCCTTCACCCAGCTGAAAACAATCGTACTCGTCGCAGACTTTTCTGAACTCTGCCAGGTATTCATGGATGTGAGGACCGTCTTTGTAGTGAGACATTCCTTTTGCTGCCGGCAAAAATGGAAGGCCATTCGGAAGACCCTCTTTTTTGGAAATGAAGTTGATGACATCCTCTCTGAAACCATCAACACCCATGTCCAGCCAAAACTTCATTATAGATTTAACTTCTTCCCTAACCTTAGGATTATCCATGTTCAGGTCGGGTTGCTTCTTGGCAAAAATGTGCAGATAGTACTGCCCTCTTACCTTGTCATACTCCCAGGCTTCGCCCTCGAAGAGGCTGTCCCAGTTATTAGGCTTATCGCGCCAGATGTAATAATCGCTGTAAGGATTGTCTTTCCCCTTGCGACTTTCTATAAACCAGGGATGTTCATCGGAAGTGTGGTTGACCACCAGGTCCATTATTACCTTAAGTCCAAGTTCATGGGCTCTTGTCAGAACCTTCTTAAACTGATCCAGGTCTCCGTATTCCGGGTGAATATTCTTGTAGTCTGAAATATCGTAGCCAAAATCGGCATTGGGAGAGGGATATATCGGCGAAAACCAGATTCCGTCCACACCCAGGCTCTTTATGTAATCAAGCTTGTCGTATACTCCGTACAGGTCTCCGATACCGTCTCCGTTACCGTCAGCAAAGCTCCTTATCCATATCTGATAGAAGCTCATTCTCTTATACCAGTCTCTATTCCTGACCTCTGTCGATGAATTCATCGATCTTCTCCCTTATTTCCTGAAGTCCATCCCGAACTTCGTCTTTGAATTCCTCAAAGTTTTCTCTCATACCCTCGTGAATACTTCTGGAGGTGTTAAATATCTCTCCTGTTCCGCTTATTATCTTGGATGCAGAGTCAAGAAGAAGCTCCGTTCCGGACCATTTCTTTCTTGGAAGGCTGCCGTCCCTGAACATCTGAAGGATCTCATCATACCTGTTTCTTGCATCCCTGACGCTCTCATCCCAGGAAATATAGATCTCATCCATTGCGTTTTGACCGACCTGAGCCAGGTGAGATAGGTCTTTTGACACCTCTTCCAGTAATGCAGCCATGGAATGGGGATCTTCCTCGATGATAAAGCCGTTTCTGTCATGGGTTATTCCCTCAGCAGCGCAGGAATCCTTGATCAGGACGCTTGCAAGTCCGCAAGCTGCAGCTTCTCTTACAACAATTCCGTTGGTGTCATAGACAGAGGGGAACAAAAACAAATCCGCCCTTGTGTTCCAGGCTCTTAGTTTGTCTCTCTCGTGAATAGGACCTGTAAAAATAACGCTGTCCGAGATGCCATATTCGCGTACCTTCTCCTGCATCTCTTCCGCATCAGCTCCGCCTCCTACAAATACCATGCGATATTTTATACCTTTATCCGAGAGCTCTTTCAGCGCGTCGATGATAATGGGAATTCCCTTATATTTCATGATCCTTCCCACGAAAAGAAATACCGGAACCCCCTCAGGGAGATCATAGCCGGCAATAGTCTCTTTTACCAGCGCATCACTTGTCTTTCCTTTCTGGAAATCTACACCGTTGGAAACAACACGGTAATCGCCCTCATAGCCAAGGGATCTTAAATTCTCGCCGGCGCCTTTTGATACAACCCAGACATCATCGCAGGCAGAGATATTGGATAACATAGCCTTTATGGTCTCCTTCTTGAGAAAGCCCTCGCCTACTGCTCTGGCGATATCAACATCAAATTTAGTGTGGTAAGTAAAGACGATTGGCACATCCAGCTCTTTTTGAAGAACTCTTGCCATGATTGTAGAAGAAGCCGGACAGTGAGTATGTATTATCTCCGGCTTAAAGTCCGAGAGCCTGCTCACTCCGCTTACAGAAAGCGGATTTCCTGTCCTGTAGCCCTTTACAAGATCTGTAGTATCTACACTAGAATAGGCTACCACCTCGTAGGGGTAGCCTGTATAATCAACATCCGGATAGCGCGGAGTTCCGACAATCACCCGGTCACCCAGGTTTTCTGTCATTATCCTCGCATAATTCATTACAACATTTGCAACACCGTCTATAACAGGCGGAAAAGAATCATTCAAAAGACAAACTCTCATATCTGACCCCTTATATTTGTATTACCTATTCTCCAGATCAGCCACTCTTACAGGCTCTCCGTTTAGCAGAATGTAGCCTTTGGGCAATTTGGAGGCATCAGCCATGGATGTATAATGATTTTTCTCATGTTTATGAGGCATAGCGCCCGAATCATTCCTGGGAGACCTACGGTTATAAGTCTCATGTACGTTCGCAGGCTTATGCTGATGTGGCATTGCTCCCGGGTTTCTGTTCTCTGTCATCTTAGTGAACTTCTTCTTTCTGCCGACTATCACCGCAGCGATGATAACAACATAAACAAGAACGCTAAGTAAACCTTCCATACTTTTTCCTCCGCGGTGTTATTTCATCGCATCCTCTTCGAGGTCATAGCTTATCTCATCCAGCTCAGCATGATAGAATTCCGACCAGCTGTACTGGTTCATGTAATCACCCATGTATTTGTATTTCGAATCATTGCCGTTATCAAGCCAGTCATAGAGATCGCACTCTATCCTGTCCTTGGCAATAGCCATGCTTCCTCGCTGTTTCAAAAGGATACCGTCAAGTTTAAGTTTATTAAAGGTGTTCTGAAGATCCTGGCGGAGATTGCAGAGGTATGAAAGCTTCTTCTCAGGATCACCGTCATCCTCCCACAAGGAAGCGATGATCTCGCCGTTTGTGGTTTGGGCTCCTCTGTTGTTGATAAGAAGCGCTACAATCTCTTTTGTCCTCTTATACTTAAATTCTACCGGCTGCCCATCAACAAAAAACTCAAAGTTACCGAAGGTCTGGGCAAAAACTCTCTTGAATTTCTTGCGCATCTCAGGATAACGCAGGGATTCAAGCTCGCCCTTTACATCCTTGTCGTTTCCGGGCTTTTTCAGGTATCCGCTGGCATGAAGTTTCATGGCCTCATACGCATAGTCGGTATCCTCAGTGAGGTATATTAAGTTTACATAAGGATTAAGTTCTTTTAGATACCTTCCAAGATCTATTCCTGAAAGCTCAGGCATTTCCACATCAAGAAAAGCCACATCTATTTCTTCCTCACGAGCCTTGGCAAGAGCTGCCAGTGATTCATCATAAAAATAACATGTGGCATCAGGCAGAGCCTTTGCCAGGATGTTCTTGATCTTCTTTAAGGAGGTATTGTCGTCATCTACTGCCAGAATTGTCACTGTGCACCTCCTGAAGGAAATGAAACTGATTTAACCTTCTGGTTCTTGCGCTGCTGAGCAGTCATATGAAGAGGATCAGCCTCTCCTACCACCAGAGTGTCTCCATCATTAAGAGCAGCATCATGAAGTGGGCCACAGTTCATGTCGGCCAGCACCAGCGCTGCGAATCTGTCATAATTATCATCGTCGATAACCGGGAAATGATACTTCATACGATACCAGTGCTCCGGATCGTAGCCTGTACCTCCGATATAGAGCCTGTCAGCTGTATCAGCGACTTCGTCCACCCCTGCTTTATCACCGGGCTCAAGACCTGCTTCTTCGCAAAAGAGAACGCCGTATGCCTTTAAGATTCTGTCTCTTACAGTCTCATCGCTTCCGCTCTTATTCTTTCTTCCGGTCGGAGTGTCCATGACTTGATAATAGAATTCTTTGGCTTCATCACTGTCGTCAAAGTGAACTATCGCATCATAAAACTGCTTAGGATCAATATCTTTTGCAATTGATGCCATATTTTATCCCCCTTTATGCCCAAGAATAACCCATGCTGAAGATATTTTTGTTATCCTTTCTTTCATAGGCTGTCTTGTCCATACTTTTTTTCACGATAAATATACCCAATCCGCCAATCTCTCTTTCCTCAGCGGACAAGGTTACATCCGGATCCTCTTTTGCCAAAGGATTGTATGGGATTCCCTCATCGATAAAAGTAATCGTTACATACTGTTTTTCAGGGTCAGCATCCACCTCGATCTTGCAGTTGCCTTCTTTGTCTTCATAGGCATAGCTTGCAACGTTGACGAAGATCTCCTCCACGGCAACATCAATCTGCATCATGCCCTTCATGGAACATTCGGCTTTTTCAAGCTCCTCATCCACAAATGAAAGGACCTGAGGCAGGTTATCGACTTTTGCATCTAATACGATTTCTTTCATATTGTTATCCTATAAGAAATAGGCAAAAGGCATAAACATGCCTTTTGCCTGTACCATATGCAACAAAATTATTCGATTGTAAGAATATCTACGAAACCTGTTACTTCAAAGATCTCGTTGATCTCCTCGCTAACGTTCTTAATTACCATGCTCCCCTGCTTATTCATGGTCTTCTGAGCTGAAAGCAGCACTCTGAGTCCGGCAGATGAGATGTACTCGAGATCAGTGAAATCGAACTCAAGCTTCTCTACTCCGTCAAGGCCCCCTTTAAGCTCATCATCAAGCTGCGGTGCGGTTGTAGTATCAAGCCTTCCTGCTAAAGAAATAATGAGATCCTTTCCATTTGCTACTTTGTTAATTGTCATTGTGCTATTTCTCCTCTCTTGAAACTCATGAATTGAGCCCATATACCATTGTAATATCTATTCTATCACCTTTTACGCCAACAAGTACGTCCTTGGCAAGACTTGCAACGATAGATTTTTCAAGTTCATCCCAAGCCTCTTTTGCACTGGGATCATTTTCCTGATCGTTACCAAGTGACTCCCTGTAGTCGCTCAGTGACCACATAACTCCGGGATCGGAGCTACCTTCCATGATACCATAAATACCCATAGAACCAAAGCTTACATATCCTGTTCCGTACTGCTGCTGAAGCTTCATAACCTCAGAGTAGTTCAAAAGTCCGTTCTCAACGACATCGCCGATCTTGCTCATAAAGCCCTTAACAGCGCTGTTGTCTCTGTCTGAAGCAACCTGGATCAGATCTTTCTTCTTGCCGGCATCCATAAGTGTCTTGGCAGTAAGCTTAAGGCAGCATACGTTCTTGTATTTCTCAAACCAGAGCTCTGCTCTGAAGTCTGCCGTCATTGCCTTGAGCATTCCGATGGTCTCTTCAAACAGGAGCTTTAAGTGAATTGCATCCTTGGTAGATACCTCAAGCTCTTCAATGAGCTCGTCTGCTCTTGCATATACCTTGCCCTCATCGATCTTGGAGCTGTCAACAAAGGTAAAGTCGCTCTTTGCAACAGGAACTCTTGATCCGATAGCTCCCAGAGCCTCTGAGAAGTCCTTGGTAACTATCATCTCGATATTGTCTTTGCCCACACCAACTTCGATATCATCAGCCAGGTTGGCTACCAGTGATCTCTCAAGATCATCCCAGGCTTCCTGAGAATACTTATCCTCTTCCTTCCTGCGTCTTAATTCTTCCTGATAGTCCTTCAGTGACCACTTTGATGTGGTTGGTGCATTTACTACAAAGAGTGATCTGAGCTTTCCAAAGAAGCCCTGCTCAACCTTGTTCTCACCTGTAGATGATACGGAGATGAGCTCATCCTCTTTGCTCTTATCCATATGATTCTCGGCTGTGAGGTATATCTTGGTTACCCTTGAGTTACCTTCAAGCCAGAAATTCATGATTCCATAACCTATAATTGATTTAGCCAGACGAAGCACTTCTTCTGAGAGAAGCTTAAGTCTTAAGGCATCCTTGCCCTTTATCCCTGTATCAAAGATGTAGTTCTCAACAACTTCCTGAGCTACATCCATCTTAGACTCGAGATTGGCGATTTTAATCTGCTCTGATTGAATGAAACGCATTTCCCCCTCCTCTTAACATGGATACTTACTTTAAATTGTACATCTCTTTTAGCATTTCTTCCACACTTAAATCATGCTCTTCTTGGTCTGTTTGCCCTTCTTGCTCTTCTCTTATATTTTACAAGATTTACGAAGCAGATTATTGCAAGAATAAATGAAATAAATGCCACTATAACAACTCTGAGCACGAGCTTGTTTACGTTTATTGCTTCATAAGCGATAGCATATTCTGAGAATCTGTCGGTTCTGAATGTGATTGTGTCAGGATCGTTTCCAACATCCTCAAGAACATCAACGACGCCGTTGTGATTCCTGAGTACAAAGAACTTTCTGCCTTCTTTTCTGTATTGTTCAGGAATAGGCACTACAACTTCAAGATCTGTCTGAGTCTGATTGATCACTGTGGTTGTGCCGTTACTGGTCTTCATGATGAGGAAGTCAAAGTAGCTGACCGGCTTGTAACCGATCTTTTTCTGCATAAGCTCTTTTGTTCCCGAATCAATAGTCTCTGTGTTCTCAGTAATATCGATATTGAAGGAAATAGGAGTTCCTGTAAGAACCTGATATTTCTCTTCTGGTGTAAGGGTCTCAGCAATTACATCCTCAAAATTAACAAGTGTAGGCCTATTGTAGTAAAGCTGAACTGCTGTCTCCTGCTGGTCTGCAGCATATGTGTTATTTACTGTGATCTGAAGAGTTCCGTCCTCAAATGCCTCTCTGAGCATAGGAAGTACTGCGTCGTCATCGATGAGGATTCTAAGTGTAGTCTCATCGATGTTGTGCTTTGCCATTACGCTGTTTGATACAGCTTCTGAAACATCTTCCATAGTCTCAGCCTCTGCAGCCTCAGTGTAAACATCTTCTGCATGCTGATCATCATCAAGAACCTCAACCTGCTCAGGAATCTTCTCCTCAACAACCTTCTGCTCTGTAACGGCTCCTTCTGCTGCTGTCTTTTCGTTGAATTCAGTCTTTTTCTGAGCCCCTGCTACAGCCGGATTATTGTCTGAGTTCTTCTTGGTAGTCTGTCCGGATGTATTAGACTTCTTGGGAGCTTCCGGAATCTTCTCAAAACTTGCTGTTATGCTGTGTCCGCCTCTTACATTGTTGAAGGTATAGCTTGTAACAGCTCCGATGTTTTTACCGTCTACCATAACTGCAGTGATCCTGTAGCCTGCCTGGGCCATGATGTTGTAAGTAACACTGCTTCCTTCAGGGATGTTGAAATCACCGCTCGGAGAGATTGTTCCTCCTGTAGTGGCAATACCTGCTGTTACTCTGTATGTTGTTGTGTTTTTCTTCATAAAGTTGGCAACAACGTTAAGATCGCCCTTTATGTGATCAATAGTATATCTGTCGTCTCTTGAAACAGTCTGGCTGTTTACTGTCCATCCTACAAACTCGTATCCGTCATAAGCCTTTGCACGAAGCACTACCTTCTCACCCTTGTTGTAGGTTCCTGCGCCTTCGTACTTACCTGTATCCTGAGGATATACAGATACGTTAACCGTGCACTTTTCACGATTGAAAACAGCTGTTATGTTTCTGTCAGTAGTAATATTGTTGAGCTCGATTGAAGAAGCGGTACTGATGGTCTTGTTGTCCTCAACAAATCCTGCAAAGCTGTATCCGCTGTTAGCCTTGGCTGTGATGGTAATCTTGCCGCCGTAAGGTACACTCTGGCTTGCTGTGATTGTTCCGCCGTCGCCGTTGTTAACGCCTGTTCTTACATAGCAGGACTGTCTCTCAAACTTGGCAACGAAGGTGTGATCTGAAGTTATATTATTAATGGTTGTCTGTCCTGTGCTGGAAATAAGATTTCCGCCCTCGTACCAACCTTTGAATACATAGTTGTTATTGGGAGAAGCTGAAATTGTGCAGTTTCCG
>JAEEGK010011122.1_pt1 | contig 20618 bp, 19 predicted proteins | sample 8958771 | NCBI WGS metagenome assembly JAEEGK01 (sample SAMN16246547, study PRJNA631951) | gut metagenome | biome: gut microbiome; feature: rumen; material: SC-attached | host: Bos | place: Iran: Karaj | collected 2018-10
AGAATCCCCATAAGTTCCAATATACCTATATGCAGTTCTTTGTTTCCGGTCTGTTGAGCTTCATCCTTTTCCTGTATTGCTTCACACTGCCGGAGTGCAAGTTGACAAAGAAGAACCAGAAAGTGTCATTGGCAGAGAGTTTTGGTCTGAACGCCTTCAAGTTGTTCAAGACGCGGAAGATGGCCCTGTTCTTCATTTTCTCCGCTTTACTGGGTATGTGTCTTCAGGTGACCAATGGTTATGCAGGACCGTTCATTACCAGCTTCAAGGGCAGTACCGATGCGGCTGTAGCCTCGTCGTTTGCTGCCAACAATGCCACACTGCTGACGAGTATCTCCCAGATCAGCGAGGCCCTCTGTATATTGATGATCCCCTTCTTCCTGAAACGTTATGGCATCAAGGTGGTGATGCTCATGTCGATGTTCGCCTGGGTGTTCCGCTTCGGCTTCTTCGGCATTGGTAATCCGGCTATGCCCGGCGTGATCATGTTCATTCTCTCTTGTATCGTCTACGGCGTAGCCTTTGACTTCTTCAATGTCTCAGGCGGTATCTTCGTTGATCAGGAGTGTGAGCCTTCTGTCAAGGCTTCGGCCCAGGGACTCTTCATGATGATGACCAACGGTCTTGGAGCTACCATCGGAACGTTGGCAGCCGGAGAGATTGTGAACCACTATTGCCAATGGAATAACGGCTATCTGATAGGTGACTGGACCACATGCTGGTTCATCTTCGCAGCCTTCGCCCTCGCTGTTGGAGTCTCGTTTGCATTGGTGTTCCATCCGGAAAAGAAGTGAAAAGGTGAAATGAAGGAGGCCAGATATTTCTACGTTCCCGACGCTGCCCGTCAGACAGAGCTGCCACCAGACGAGTGCACGCATGCCATTCGTGTGCTACGTCTGAAGGAGGGCGATGAGCTGTTCCTGATGGATGGGGTAGGGAACTACTACCGTGCTCAGGTAACCTCGGCTTCCTCCCACCACTGCGGCTACGAGATTCTCGAGACGCTCCCACAAGAACGCCTATGGAAGGGAAATGTACATCTGGCCATTGCTCCGACAAAGATGATGGATCGTATGGAGTGGATGACGGAGAAGGTGACGGAGATCGGTATCGACGAACTCACCTTCCTCGACTGCCAGTTCTCTGAGCGTCAGGTGGTCAAACTTCCCCGTATCGAGAAGATTGTCATCTCTGCCGTCAAGCAGAGCCATAAGGCCTGGATGCCTGTGCTCAACGAGATGACCTCATTCAAGACATTCATTCAGCAGCCCCGCATGGGCCGAAAGTATATCGCCCATTGTTACGAGGAAATCCCACGTACCTATCTGTTCGATGCCCTTTGCAAACCCTCAGACGATGCCGATGCAACTGTGCTGATTGGCCCCGAGGGAGACTTCTCCATCGATGAGGTCCGCCAGGCTGTTGCTGCAGGTTATCAATCTGTTCATCTCGGCAAGAGTCGCTTACGCACAGAGACCGCAGGCCTCTCAGCTGTGATGATGATGCAACTGTCAAAGGAAGAATATGGTGAAAAGTGAATCATAAATCAAAATATAAATCATAAATCGAAAATCGTATGACTGACGAGAAAATCATGGCTACCATTAAGCCCGATGGCGAGTGCTGGCAGCCCGAGATTGAGAAAATGCCCCGAGAGCAGTTACGCCAACTGCAAGTAAAGAAACTGAAGGAGACCATCGACGTGTGTCTGAACTCCCCCTTCTATAAGAAGCGTCTGGGAGAGTTGGGTATCACCGCTGACTCTATTCAGACACCCGAGGACATCCGTAAGATCCCCTTCACCACGAAGGCTGACCTTCGCGACAACTACCCTTGGGGACTGGTTGGCGGAAATCTGGACGATGCTGTACGTATCCACTCTTCAAGTGGTACAACAGGACATCCTACTGTGGTTGCCTATTCTGAGCATGACATCTGCTCATGGGCCAACATGATTGCCCGCGATATGTATATGGTTGGCTGTCGTAAAGAAGATTTCTTCCAAAACTCCAGCGGATACGGTATGTTTACTGGAGGTCTCGGATTCCAGTACGGAGCCGAGTGGCTGGGATGTACCACCATTCCTGCAGCCGCAGGTAACTCGAAGCGTCAGATCATGTTCATCAAGGACTTCGGCACAACCTGTCTGCACGCGATTCCCTCATACGCCATCCGTTTGGCAGAGGTGTTCAAGGATGAGGGTATAGACCCCAAAACCACGAATCTCCGCACCCTCTTCATCGGTGCCGAGCCCCATACAGAAGAACAGCGTCGCCGTATCGAGAAGATGCTGGGCGTGAAAGCCTACAACTCCTTTGGTATGACTGAGATGAACGGTCCTGGTGTGGCCTTCGAGTGTAAGTATCAGGACGGTATGCACCTCTGGGAGGACAACTACATCGTGGAGATTGTCGATCCTGACACCTTAGAGCCTGTGCCCGACGGCGAGATGGGTGAGATGGTGCTGACCACTCTCGACCGTACGATGATGCCTATATTAAGGTATCGCACGCGCGACCTCACCCGCATCATTCCTGGTGAGTGTAAGTGCGGACGTACCCACCGTCGTATCGATCGTATCAAGGGACGTACTGATGATATGTTCATCATCAAGGGCGTCAACGTATTCCCGATGCAGGTGGAGAAGATCCTCGTGCAGTATCCGGGTCTCGGCAGCAACTACCTCATCACCCTTGAGACCATCGACGACAACGATGTTATGACCGTTGAGGTAGAACTCGAAGGTCTGGAGACTGATATCTATCCCGAGATCCAGAAGATGACGAAGGATATCCAGCGTACCTTGAAGGACGAGATACTGCTCACCCCGCAGGTGAAACTGGTGAAGAAAGGCTCCCTGCCCACAAGCGAGGGCAAGGCCGTCCGTGTGAAGGACCTCAGACCCAGCCGCCAATGAGACGATGGCTCTTAGCGATCATGTTCGCCGCGATGATAGGTCAGGCGTCTGCACAAGACATGTTGATTCGTGATGTCTTCAAGCAGATGCCCGACTCCCTGATGCCATATTTCACGCAGAACAACCGCCTGGACTTCATCGACTTCATGGATTCCAACATGAAGGCCGTAGTGACAAACCGTCTCACCGGCACCAGCGAGATGACGGCATTGACAGACGACAGCCTCTCTATTCGCATGAGCGACGGCCTGAGAGTGGATCTCTTGCTGATGACTCTCGACGAGCCGATAGACTCTGTCCGTCAGGTGGTAGCCTTTGTAGAGACTTTCCTGACAGACTCTCTCTATGGCGAGAGCACCTGTCGTATATATTCCACTGACTGGCAACTGATGGTGAAGGATATCCCCTGGAATAGTGCACAACAGAAACGTTTAGCGTCTTTAAAGTTGCAAAATATTCTTAAATGGGAGGACGATATCTTAAACAATCGTTAAAAGTGATGATGGAATGAGGTTATATTAAAATATATTTCTAAATTTGCATCGTGTTTTTCATGGTATTAGATTATTAAGGTTAAAAAGTGAATCTTGTTTATCGTGAGATAAATATCATTCAAACTCCATTAAGCAATATAGACATTTTTTCTGTAATGCTTATGGTTCAAAAAAAGGGAGCCTGAGAAGGTTCCCTTTTTCTTGGTACACATGCAAGATGCAAGTTTGCAAGATTCGGCTATATTCCGTAACAATGCCACCAACGGGCAGCATCATCCTGCGCCTGGCAAATCTGAAGGTACACCTCTCTATGATTCTCCTGAGTGATAGGTACTGGCTCATGGCTGCCTTGGAACAACACCATGAAGTCCGTCCTGCCTTCGATATACGATGGTGGGTCGTGCATCCCTAAAAGCTTCCCCAGATAATCATCAAACATCTCTTCACTCTCAGTCCTGAACAATTGGAACACATGCCTGGGCGATGCCGTCTGTTCTATCAGCGTCACATCACCCATACCTTCCACTTGTTGATTCACAATCTTGAAGTCCTCTTTCTTAGGACACTCCTTCTTTGTGCAGGTAAGCCCTTTCAATTGAGTCCTCGGGAATAGCACCTTATCCCCAATCCGCTCTTTTGGTATCTTTGATATCTTCATATCCTCATTCTTAATTTAAATATAATTTGCATTCTTTATATCGAGAACCATCTTCCCTTTATATCTGACATTTGGAATATCTCCTATCATGTCTATCGGTATCTCCAAACCATTTTCAGCCATCAACATCTTGGGGTCAAGATTATGAAACTCAAACACTACAGGCGCTGGCACAGACTCTGCAAATGATGTGACCGTATTTATGGCTTCTTGCTGATCTTTATTAGGATGCCAATTGTCAAAACCTATCTTAATTGCACATCTATAAAGCCGATACACCGCAAGGGCAAATTCCCCTCCAGCGTATGCTTTTTTTGCAAAGTTCTCTGCTCTCCACTTATACAAAGTCAGGTATAAATCCCCATACTGATACAATTTCGTCTTACTTGATCTCCCTACGCAAGTATTAACTGCTGACATCAAATCATAATACATTTGTGGGTTATGCTCATATTCCAATGGCGCCATCAAGGAATTAAGCATCATATCCTTGTCATGATACGGCTTATACAGTGACCAAAGATAATCCATCGCAATAGTACATACTTGCCTGTAGTGTTGGCGCTCCTCTTCCGACATAGAAACTATTCGAGCATCTGTTCCGTGGTAGTATACGGGTTTCTCATTCATCTTTGATACTTACTCTTTTTCAGTCGGTCTGTCCCAGAAATCTTCAAATCTGTGATATGATTGCTGATCCCCAAATCTGCCGAGATTGTCAGTAAAGTCGATTATGTTGCAAGTCTTTGTACCTCCGAAAGCTGCACCGCGTAATCCTCGCCCTACTATCTGTTCGTATAGAATATCGCTGAAGATTGGGCGACAGATAACAATATTGTTGGTTTTTGGCGCATCAAATCCCGTTGTAAGCGCACTATGGTTGATAAGTATCTGAATTTCGCCTTCTCGGAATTTCTCTATGTAATAGAGTCGCTTGCTCCTTGCTGTATTGGCGGTTATGGCAGCTGCTTTCACCCCCTTTACAATGAGTGCGGCTTCAAGAAGCCGGGCATGTTCCACAGTACAAGCATACACTATCGTCTGTTCGCTGCTAATACGAAGTAATGATTCCAATATCTTCCTGTTTCTCTTGTCACTCTTGGCCAATTCCTTACAACCGGCATTATCCATCAATTCTTGTAGTTCTTCCAACAGTTTCCCGGCATTTTCATCATTCATGTTGATGGTATAAGTCACGTCGGTTGTGATTATCTTATGAATTGGTCTTGCCAGATAATCCTTGTCACGAAAATACTCTACAGGCTTGTCAGCATATCTGCTGGGCAGAGATGGAGTTATCAGTCTGAAGATGAAAAAATCGGTAAGTTTTGTGATATCGTCCGTTCTTCCTGGCGTAGCTGTCAGGCCGCAGATTGGAAACATCTTCTTTCCCCTGATTTCCTGACTATAACTATAGAAGGTCTCATACATCATAGTGACAGCCCTGTGCGCTTCGTCAATAATACAAGCACCACAGTTTTCTATCAGTAGCCTCACCGCCTCGTTTCCCCTTTCTTTCAATGCATTATATAGTTTGTTAATGCTGCAAACAACGATACCACCTTGCATGTAATCGGTCTTTAAGGTGTGGTTACCATAGAATCGGTAGATACGCAGGCTTTCCGTAAACTCCAAATTCTGCCAATTCTGCTGAAAAGTCACGATAGCCTGTTCACATAACTCCTCACTCTGTGCTATCCATATCAGGTATTTCCCATCAAAGAATCTAGGGCGCAAGTATTCTGTGTATGCCTCGACGGCAATCCTTGTCTTTCCCGCACCAGTGGGCAGGCTTATCAGGCTCTTGGCATCGTCCCCCTGCTCTTCAAGTGCATTTTTCAGTTCTGCTTTCAGTTCTATCTGATAATCTTTCAGTTGTGGTAATCGGATGTAGGGTTCCACGTCCTCAAAGTCCTGATAACTGACATGATTATTTTTACTGCCAGCGAAGAAACTGTCTATGCCTGAGTTCTCCATAAACTCCTTTGGCCAGTTGCCTCCTTTTTTCCAAATAACTTCTGATAGCTTTCGCGCTTTATGTGCATCGCTTTTTCCTGTTGAATTACAACGTCTGACAAAAGATTTTTCTCTTGTATCCTCATCCCAGCGTTCAATGATTTTACGCCTTAGGTCTTTCGTGCTCTGCTTGCTACCTGCAAAAAACTCGCCGCCCTCGATTCTGAGCATCAGTTCCAGTTTCTCCGTTGGAGCAAGAAATTCACCAAGCACACCTGCCAGATTCTGCATACCACGCTCTTCTGCCAGAATGTTGATAAAACGCGACGATAGTCCGAATTCGTGTATGAGTCTTTGGGCTGTTTCCACGAAAATGCTGTCCACCATACCACTATCTATTATGCTTCTGTCATTACATACCGCCCATCATTCGTCTTTGAGACGTTTAAAAGGTTACCATAGCAGCTATTCACCAACTTCTGAAACTCGGAGAATCGTAGTTGACCACTTTCCTTATCTACCCATTGGTTGCATAAGTAGAGTGTGCCTTTGTCGGTCTTAAAGGGGTAATCAAACCAACGGGTGCTGGTGCTGCGAGTATTGCGCTCACGTAGCTCTTCTTCTGAGCAGTTAATGAATAATCCTTGAAGTTTGAACTCTCCTTCTTTCTCTACAGTTATCAACTCCTTCGGCCTGAAATAAGGTCTTATGACATCAAAATTCTCATCCAGCTTATAGATCTTCCTCACCACCTGAAACACGAATTGATTCACCACTCGCCCCTCCACGTAGAACCTCGTATCGTCAACTTCTGGGATCGAGCCTCTGCGTCTTACTTTAGGTTTGGGTATGTCTCCGTCAGGTACAATCTCCATTTCTACATGTAGCGATCTGGCAAGATCGTTTAGCACTCTTATTTTCCTGTCATTGGCTAAGTTGGTGTAGATGTACCATTCACCATGTTTTTCCTGCCACTTATCCGAACTCTTCAGAAGAGGGCGCTTCTGCTTTCCTACCAATGGATAGCCCATGAACATGTCTCCCCTATAGGTGGCCGCCTTCTCGAATCCAATATACCGTAAGGCCTCAACCATCGTTGTCTTTGCATCCGTTTCCCTGATGACTGTGCCATCGGCAAACTTCACACTAAAGCCGACACTGGCATTCCTGACGGTGAAACTATTCATGCTTTCGTCATCTTCCTGATCCTCATTTTCAGCAGGTTCTTCTACTTGGTCGGAAACTGACACTTGTTGGCCGTTGTTTCCGTTATTCGTGTCAAGGGGCTTAACCAAGACACCATTCTCCTCATCAAATTCAACTTGTAGCCTTAACTTGCCCAACATCTCACCAAACGGCCTGACCACCTCAGCAATACAAGGCAACAGTTCCTCATTGACAATTTCTACCTTCATCGATGCCAGCATGGCCTCTTGCACGGGAGTCATACAGTCACGGTATGTCTCCAGCAGGTTTTTGTATATTTCAGATTTCTTCATAATATGGTATTTTTAATTATTGATTCCTATCTTTTCCAATGCCTGTAGTTCCCGGTTATAAATATAGTTCACGATGGAGCCGTCCACAAACTTGGCGATGGCCTCGCGGATGATAGGCAAGGGAACAATAAACCATTCTACAGCCTCTGCTCCATTGATTGAAATATGAAAACGAGCAGTTTCAAAGAATTGATGGATGAGCGACTCTAATTTGTGCGTATCTACGTTGTAGACTCGGTATGTGTTGACCACCTCAACGTCTGCCATCAGGTAGGTTGTTTCCTTGCGGGCATTCTTGATACGATACTCCACGGGTGTTGTTGTGAATCCTATCTTATATAAATCCTTGACAGAGGCAATTCTCTCATCTTCCGATTTCGAACGAAGGACATAAATCCACCCATGAGCAATATCTTCCTCTGTAATTTTGGCTCCAGATAATGCATCCAACTCTGTTCCATCATTCAATTCCGTAACAATATAGCCATTCCTTGTGATATTCTTACCAATGGTACGGAAAAGAATATTTGATTCCGTGCCATCCTCATAGATGACCCTTGAACGACCGTCTTTTCTCACTCGATCCTTTATCTGGCGGTTACCTACATCCAGCATGTCGATATACCCCAACACGCCATCAGCTATAAAGAAGCCTTTCTCCTGAATGGCATTCTCTTGATACTGAATCAAGTGCCTTTTACCTTCGTGTATCTCCTTGTGTACCTGTGCAAACATATAGGCATAATCGGCAAAGTTCTCGCACGGCTTATGCTGAGCCACTTCGTCAACTTGACGTTTCTTCTCCATCCCTTTCCTGATGGGATCAGAGAGATTGAAGAGTTCCTGTTCTGTTTCGTTGAGGTCAAACAGTGGGTCGTTCAGTATATCATCCAATGTTGATTCATTCATCATATATCGTCTCTAATAAGTTGAACTCATCATCTGCTTGCAGCATTATCCTCTTTGCCCCATCTGCAATAATACCTTGCAACTGTCGGGCCAGAAGCCACTCTTCCTTGTTGCTTTTGTCGAGTCTTGGACTCCTGCCGCCATGTTCCTTGCTCCAATGGCATATAGCACGAAAACCTTCCCTCACCACATCTGACTCAGTTGGTTGTGGCACTCGTGGATGAACGTTGGCAAACAACGGATCTTCAAATATCATCTGCAGAACTTCCTCCAAATTCTTTATGACCATATTACTTCTTATTCATTATGATTTGTTCTCTGCTTCTCTTTTCGTCTTTAAGTATACGGATAGCCTCAGCCATAAGTCTGACCGTAAGGTCTGGGTCTTTCGGCGAAGGATGGTCACCGTGTTCTTTACGCCATTCTTGGAAAACGGTAAGGAAAATCTTCACGGCTTCCTCTTTTGTCATCTTAGACTTTTTGGCTTCTATAGTATCCTGAATCACTTTTAGGACAGGAGCATCTATCTCGTTCGATATGATTTCGTATGCCCGCTGGAATGGATTGACAGACTCTATCAAGTCGATATTCAAGTCATCAAGATTAATGAAGGTGTTGGCAATCTTCACAAGTCTGTTACCCTCACTCTGTTCTTGGTCGTCCACCACTTTCTTTCCTTTCAGCACAAAATCAAGAACCACCCTCTGACTGATGGCTTCAACTTCTTCTTCATCCAATTCTGGATGTAGCTCTTCCACGATCTTTGGAATGTACACCTTATTGACTATTTCTGGTGCGATTCCTTCGATAGACTCCTGAATCTTTGGATGTTGCAAGATGCCGGCTTTTAAGTCGTCCATCTGCTCCTCTACAATTTGGCGGGCACGAGCAGTTCCTAAGGGCTTCAGTCCTTCCACAACAACATCTCTTCTTGGGTCACACTTACCGCCATCCTCATCGATTGAAGTTTTGAAGTTCCATTTCGGAGCCATCACCTGTTCCATCAGTAGTGATGCAGTAATAGCCTTCAACATGTCGTTAACTGCTACGACCACATCATCTCTGGTTTCATCTGGTGCAGCTATCAGGTTTGAGAACCGAGCGTGTTCCTTGCCTTCACTATCGCGGGTACAGCGACCTATTATCTGTACGATTTCTGTCAATGAGCCACGAACGCCGATAGTCAGGCAATGTTCGCACCACTCCCAGTCAAAACCTTCTTTGGCCATGCCCATAGCAATGATGATGTCTATATCGTCTCGGCTTGTCATCTTTTGTAGATAGCCTTGAACGTGATTCCTGTGGTCAGGCTTGGGATCAACCAAGTCGGCTATCTTCAATAGTCTTCCGTCTTTAGTCCTATAGGTGAGGATGTTCGTATTGTAATCCTCGTCAACATAGTTTCCTATCATATCCTTTATCCTTTCCACCTGTTCAAACTTGTCGTGAGGGCCGGCAGCCCTTGAGTTGCTGACGGGAATATGTATGAGCGTCTTGAGCCTCGTGTCAAGTACCTTGTCGAGGGCTGCCAGATAGTGTGTCTTATAGAAATGATAGCCCAGTTGCAAAGTCTTCAAATATTGGTAGCCATTCAGCTGATCATAATAGTTGAACTGTACTGGCACAAACCTTGTTTCATCTTCCAACCTTAGCACAGGTGTACCATCTCCGCGGAAATAACTGCCTGTCATGGCCAAAATGTGAGCATTCGTATGGTTCATCAAACGTCTGACCAATTCACCTAATCCATTGTCTGCGTCAGCTGAGGTATGGTGGAATTCATCGATACCAAAGAAGAGATTATTTAGTTCCTCGTCTTTCAATTCCTTAAGTGCATAACGAAGAGTGGCATGAGTACATACTAAAGTCTTTGCCAGCGTATGAGGTTGTAAGAATTTCTTAAATCGCTTTACTTTCTCCCTCTCATCTTCTGTATCGCATAGATTAAAGTGCTGAATCACTTCCCAGTCGGCAAAGAATCCGAATTTCTTCAATGCCGTAGATTTAAAACTTCTTCCTATGCTCTTTTCAGGTACAGCCACAACGACTTTTCGGATGCCTTGATGCTCCAATTTGTCAAGAGCTACAAACATCATAGCCCTCGATTTGCCAGATGCTGGCGGGGCTTTCACCAGCAGATATTGCTCTTGACGCTTTTCATAGACACGGGCTTGCATCTCGCGCATCCCCATCTCGTTAGTTTTTGTCGATCGTCCTGTCCGTTCATAAGTGATGACGGTCTGATCCTGATTATAGTTTTCTCTGATAGCCATAGTTTTTACCCTTTCATCTTTTCATACAACCTCAAAAGCCATTCGAGCCTATCATTTTCACCCGTAAAGGGACGTTCACGATAGCATCTGTCAACTATGAGATCCAATTGATGATGTGCCTCGCGCAGCTCTTTTGGCATTGTTTTCGGATTATAGAGCCATGCTAAGGTCTTTCCATGATAATAATCACGCCAACCCTCTATCTCTAAAGCTGCATCATCTATTTCTTTCTTTTGGGCTTCGCTCAGTTTCGGGAAAGGGAATGGATTATAGCATAAACCAGCAGAATAACGGTATCGCGTTTCTAACCTTCCACCAATAGCCCTAACCCAAGTCATATGCATAGCAGAAGTGAGAATGCCGAAAAGCCATTCTGGGGCATCATAAACAGCATAAGTTGAATTTGATATTACCGTTCCACTTTCAAGAAAACCTATAGGAATGTAATCTCTTGTTTCTGATGATGTCTCAGGAACTAAGACACATCTACTCTCCTTATATCTGCACTCCGAGAATTGATATGGTCTTTCCGCATCCTTCCTTGTAGCAGCCTTGGTGCTAGAGCTACGCTTTTTTTGTACAGCTTTAATCCTTCTCTCTATCTCTGGTACAGACATCGCAATCTTTTCTTTGCAATCTTCTATCCATAAACAATATCGAGTCTTCCTATTGATATAATCATCAGAACCAATATATCTTTTTATAAATTGTTCAGCTTCTGGCGAAGATTCTATTAATGAACTTCTCTCGTATTCATTCAATATTAAATTGCCTCCATCTACAGGTTTGCTCCCATAATCCATTAAGGCCACATCTAAAAAGGGCTTTTTGCTCTTTTCTACTATTGTTTTAGAATTGAATTCAAACAAATAGGGGGATATTTCCTTTAAAGATATTATAGTCCCATCTGATTTATACAGTTGGACACTTTTGTTACTATTGTTTGATTCAATGCCTATTATCACACATGTTACTCCAGCATTACTTTTTGCATTATTTGACCATTTAAAGCTTCTATATGCAAAGAAAATTCGAATATCACTATCAAGCAACAATGGCCATAGAAGGTAGACTTGTTCCCCTTGGGTTATTGAATTGGTAGATACTAATGCTAGTTTCCCTCGTGTTCCTTTTATATAATTACATCCAAGATAGAACCAACAGCTAATATAATCAAGGTTTTTCCATCCGTCTAAACCTTTGAATACTATTTCCATATCAGTTTTATGGGTTTTCTTTTGTAAAGAACTCCCTAAGTACGGAGGATTACCCATAACGAACACTTCTTCATCTTTTGTATGGGGGCAAACCTCATTCCAGTCCACACGACATGCATTTCCACATCGGATGTTATGGTTTGACTTCAGGGGTAGAGCCTTAATGTTAACTCCGAAATCCTTAGTAAACTGGTTGTTCATCTGATGTTCTGCCAACCATAACGACAAGACTGCTGTCTCACAGGCAAAGTCATTAATCTCCAACCCATAGAACTGGTCAATACTAATGATGCTCCCATCCACAAACTGCATCTCAATATCAGGAGTCATCTTCTGAATTAGTTTCAAAATCTTCATTTCTAATAGACGCAGTTCCTTATAGGTGATAATTAGGAAGTTTCCGCTACCGCAGGCAGGATCAAAGAATTTCATTTTCTTCATCCTCGCCAGCAGACGTTTACATCTTGCCAATAATGAACGGCAAGAGTCGTAATATTCATGACGACCTATTTTTGACTGATCGAAACTGTTATCCAGTTCACGTTGGCGTCGCTCTATGCTATGGTATTCTTCATAGAGATCATCGAGGAAGAGAGGATTTATCACTTTCTTGATATTGCTGACGCTGGTGTAGTGCATGCCCAGGCCGCTACGGAGTTCCGGGCTGACTACAGCCTGAATCATCGAACCGAAAATATCTGGGTTTATCTTGGCCCAGTTCAAAGAACCACATTCCAAAATTAGTTTGCGGATTTTGGTGTTCAGCTTTGGTATCTGAATCTTCTTCGAGAACAGACCACCATTCACGTATGGGAATTGAGCCAAGCGACTATTTACGCCAATGCGCAGTCGCATATCCATAGTCGAGAAAGCTCCATTGAAGAATTCTTCCAAGTCAGATGCATCCTGTCGGGTTGTATCGTTAATCGCATTTGTAAAGACATCCTTTTCGAAGATACCAGTATCTTCGGCAAAGAAGCAGAACAATAGGCGTGACATGAATAGATTCAGGTCGTGGGTGTCATCCGTAATGCCTATTAAGTTAAATCGGCGGATTTCATCATGAATCTGTGCCATCTTGTAGGCGGCCTTCACATCGGCCTCATTTTCTTCGATATTACGAATCTTCCTTACACCCCACATCGGTGAGAAAAACTCATAGTCTGTGAACAGATTGTCAAGGTGGTTCTCATAGGTTTCTTCTACGGTGGGGTCGAAAGCTTTGATGACGTCACCATCCGACACAGCGAGAATAGCGGGTTTGTTCTTCAAAACCAACTTATCACGCTTTATTTCCTCCAGTTGGACGTTCATATCTTTTGTTCGCACCAACCGATAGGCCAGGATATTCTTGATTAATAATCCGTCAAATGAAGCCACCGTGCCCTTGCCTTCCTTATATCTTTTCAATATAGTAGCCGAGGCTCCGATGGCACCCATCAGCATAAAAGGAATTTCCTCTATAGGATACGCCTCCCTGAATGCTTCCAGACCGAGACCTATCTGTACGTAGGTCTTGGCCGTCTTGATAGCAGCCATAACATTATAGTTTTAAGGCACTTTGGGCAACTTATCGGGATTCTTTTGGGCAAAACGTTTTGGCCCCTATGAACGGAAAAAGCGTGAACCTTCGCTTACCGAACATAGAGGCCGTGACATTGCCCAACTCGAATGATAAGTGATGCCCACGCTATCAAGCGCGAACATTAAACCACTTATTCATTATTCGAGTTTGTTTTAGAAATTTGTCACGTTTCTATGTTCTCCGAATAACTGCTTAATGTGCTGTTATTATTTCCTCAATGTCACACTGGCCCTCCTCTGAGGTATGCGCCAGTGATTAGGTGCAAAGGTAAGAAAGTTTTTCGACAAACGAAAGAAAAATAGAAAAAAGTTTGCAAGATTGCAGGATTCTTGCTATCTTGGCAACCGAAATAACGCTTAAATCATACTTGAAATGTGCATACATCCTAAGAAAAAGAAAGGTGCTGTAATCTCATCCGACAGGTATTGGATGGTGGAGAAAACGCTGAGGAATCCCACACATATCTATGAGGACATGGGCCAGAATTATCTTGTCTATGTGAATACCAGAGCCTATCACAAAGGCCGGGCATTAAAGGTGGTTGTCCACCCAAACTACAAGGTCAAAGGGCTTACCCTGAATTATCAGAAATCAATAATCAACAATTTCGACGATTGACAATATTGTAAAAATATATTCACATCACTATTCGCATAGTAAAACCGCCCTGAAACGCCCTAAAATGGGCGTCTGGAGTTTAGGCTAAGTAAAGTGGGAGTTTAGGCTAAGTAAAGTCCCAGTTTAGTCTATCTAAAGTCCAGGTTTACTTAGGGGTATAAAATAAGCACAAATCTTATATTTAGAATTGTATAGATTTTTCATAAATAATAGTAAATGTGACTACTTTATTACTACACTCTGAATAGTTGAAAGAGGGGGCAGATGGGGAGGTAAAACCTAAGGAAGATGCAAAATAAATCCCTAAATCACCATTCAATATGTTATGGGATTTAGGGATTTATTATTAAGCATTACAGGGATTCGGTGCCCCATCTGCCCCCTCGGAGAGCTTTAGAAGGGCTTTTCGCTCTCGTCGGTAGCATCTTCGATGCGTTCACGCTTCTGACGTTCGTAGTCTGCCAGGATGGCGTTATACTTGAACGTGCCGCGAACTTTTTTCGACTCGAAGCCCATGTTCTTCATGGCCCGACCGATAGCCACTGTCTTGAAGCCGCGACCGTTGAATCCACGCTGGTTCAGCTCCTTGAGCAGGTCGCCAGCAGAATACGCCTCAACATTGTCGATAGTTGACGGCATTCTGACGAAAGTTCGCAGGGCTTCTTCGACATCGTTCGGCATCAGATAAGGAAGGTTGTGCTCCGATATCAGTTCGCTTTCCTCCCGTGTGGGTTTGGGGTCGAATCTATTATCGAGCAGCCAAAGAGCCTGGGCGTATGCACCTTCGTAAGGCAGGGGCTGGTCATTGAGGTTGACGGTATCCACAAGGTTGACAGCAAGATAACGACGGTCTCCCTCTGACTCCATGATGAACTTCTCATGGTTCGTGGCGGCTATCAGAGAGGCTTTGCGGTCTCGCATCTCGCGGAAATGGCCGTAGCTGTCACGCAGATAGGAAGAACTGGACGTAATGGCATACTTGAAGGCCTCCGACTTGCTGAGATTACTCACGTTGAACTCGTCGAGGAACATCAGCGGCGTCTCAGACATGGAGATCTCAAAGTCCTTGTCTACTCGTGCCGCCGGATTGACTGACATCAGATAGGATGCCAGTTGCGGGGGCAGGATGTGACGTACGAAGAAAGTCTTGCCGACGTGCTGAGGGCCATAGAGCACGGGCATCAGCGGATTCTCGTTGACGTAGCCCAGCCAGAGACCCACCATGCCTATGAACCACTTACGGAACATCTGATAATAGAATTCTACGTTCTCTGGGTCGCCGAACTCCATGTGGCCGATGAAGAACTCACGGATGTAGTCCGTATCCCCCTCCTCCCACTTAGGCAATTTCTCTCCGTAACTCCGGAAGGGATTGTAGTCGGTTGTGAAGTCACGGCTGAAGATGATGTGTGTCACATCATTAGCGCTGACCTTCACACCAGCCTCCTTTAGGCGAATGTAGTAGGTAGACAAATCGCGGTCGCAGACTGGGCGCCAAGTACTCCCGGGCTCCCATATTTCCGGCCGGTTGAGCCAGGTGTTGAAACGCCAGTGGGCCATATCGCGAAGATGGCTGTAAGCATTATTCATCAACTGTTTCTGCTCTTCTATCTTCTGCTCTTCGGTCTTGCTAGGACGTCCCTTCGGCTTCGATGTGTCGATGCCGTGCTGCTTGCAGATGTCAACAAGCGTGCCGATAGTAATTTCATGACGTGAAGTTTTCACACAATTGTCAAATTGCGTGTTGCAGTGCTGCTCGCTGTACTTTTCGTCGATACTGCTCAATTTGTGAAACCACTCACGGCCTGTTTCGCCAAACTCTGCACAAAGAAATCCGAAATCAACGTATTCTTTATATGTGTGCGTAATATTGACTTTTTCGTTGTCAAGACGTTGACACAGGAGCACAAAGTACTCCTGGCCAGTCATTGAATTATTAATTCTTTTCATGTTTTTGCTTGTTCTCAATTTAATGGATAAATTTAGGGTTTATGTAAGCCTGAGGATCCCAGCAAAGCATGGTTGCCCGCGCTAGGTCTTTTCCGCTGCGATCAACGGCGATCCCATGAGCCATTCCAATATGGTCTGCAATCATGCCATACCAAAAGCGGGGATCGAGTTCTGAAGCCCATTCAGGAACTTCGATTATAATCTTTGCACCATAAGATGGCGACACGAAAGACAGTGCCACATTCAGCATCGGGTCTTCGATAAGGATGCGCTGAATACGACGAGACTCTTCGGGTGACAAATGGTCATCTACGTCAATGGGAACAAATGGCGATAACTTAATCAAACCATTGTTACAACGCTTTGAGAAGAGTCCTCTAATGCATACAATTGGGAAACTCAGTTTCTTAGTATCAGCGATGTCTTGAGGTGAAGCCTGCCCCAGCAAAGCTCGATACGTAATGGTCGGTAACTGGAGGGATTCAGATGTTATAAACTTGTGTACACCTGCTATAGTCTGTACACCTCTTGGGGTTGTCGAAAGAACAGCAAGCCCCGCTCGATTTCGGTAGCCAAGACCGAAATCAGAGAATTCAAATGTAAAGTTTGTGTTGTCAAACATGAATCTTTTCTTTTAAGATTTTGTTATAAATGTTACTTAGCGTTCTATCAACGCCGGAAATTCCAGTGAAATGTCGAGCAATGCCTAAGAAACAGTCAATATAATCATCGACCATTTCCAATTGAAGGCTCTCGCTGAATCCTTTTAGAGATTCAGACATCTCACTAAAGAGGGACGCGCTGATGCGCGGTGGTCTCATGGTCATGTCCAGTAAATCGAGTGCAAAAGAGTCTGCAGGGAACTGCGCTCTAAGGTCTCGATGGACTGTCACCATCATCTTTTGATTGTACTTTCTGCTGCGTTTGGCAGCATTTTTGTTGTTTTTGTGTCGCATACAAATAAAATAAAAAAAACATTTGCACCCATTGTCCCCCAATTGGTGGCTGGAATGCAAATGCAAAGTTCGGGGATTATCTTCTATACTACAAATATTCTGTAGCATTTTCCCAAATTAGGTGAAAGTGGTTAAAACGGAAGGTGAAAGTGGTTAAAACAGAAGGTGAATTATCACATCAAATCCACTTTTTCGTTCGTTTGATAGGGTAATGTAGGTCTGCAAAATTTTCCCTATCCTTTATGTTGCCATCAGCATCTACATCAACAAATAGATCTCTCACCGTAACAGCAAAGTCAAAATAGAGTTTTCCTAAATTTGGGTTTCCTTTTATTGTATCTTGACCCCATTTAGATGGTAGAGTAGTCTTGAATTCCTTTTGAATACTGGCAAAGTTCGTAGCTTCCCAACTCCAACCGAAGTTGTTTGTTATCCAAAGCACAAAATCGCTGGCATGTTGATTGGTTAACCATTCCAATTGTTTAAAAACCATCCAAATGACAAACCATTTCCTCAAGCCTTTCACATTGTCTGAGTTTGTATCACGGAGTATTAGCAAAACCTGGTCGATCTTAATCCTTTTATCAAATATGTCGGGATTCCTTGCTTCCGGGAAATCGGAAGTCCCCCCCTTCAATTCAGTCCCGTATTCTTCTCGTATCTTTTCCTTAATATAATCCCAATAATTTTCAGCGTATTCTTTAATGTGATTGACATCAACATCGTTGAGATACTCAAATATTGCTTTGGAACTATCTATTTTCTTTTTCTCCTCTTCCAGATGATATCCTGTCGCATATTCTTTTTCATAATTATGTTTAGGAGCATCTGGGTCACGTTTATGCTTCAGAACATAATCTTTTTTGCATAAATCAAAGTACTCATTATACATCTGCTGTGCGCCTTTTTTACTTTCAAACCATTTAAGTCGTGCATCACCCCCCACACTTTCAAACCACTCGTCAAGAAAAGGATTGTAATCAGCTTTTAGACATTTCAGGAGATAAGCCACGAAACCGGAAGCGACCACAGGGCAATGTTCCTCAGCATCCTCTCCTTGATATGATTTGAATACATCGTTATCTGCATGTTTAGGAGAGCAATCACCCCTGTAAGTTACTCCATACTTGGCATCTTCTGGAATTGGCTTGTATTTGTATTCTACAAAACGGAGTTCGCCATTACCTTTCACATCAACGATAGCTCCGTATTTCAAGTTAGCCCAATAGCGTATCGTTCTACTGTCACGAATGGGTGAAATGCTATACATCAGTTCATCATTACTCTTTGCTTTCTCTAATAATGTCAAATATGTCATTGCCATAGTTATAAATGCTTATTAAAACACGGCAAAGATACAATTATTTATTGAGTTTTCATAATTTAGTTCAGAATAAATTTATATATAATTGAATTAGGTGATTATTTACTGGAATAATTTGGTTATCTCGATTATTTTTCGTACCTTTGTAGGGTAAAATAGAAGTGGTTTCGGCCACGAAAACAACCCTAATTATTCACCATTTAAAACATCAAAAGGTCAAAGATTTACGATGCCATGGAAGACAAGAAAGGCTTCAAGATCTCTCAGTACGCCTGTGCTGCGCTGCTCATCGTGAGCAGTATCGCGCTCGTGGCGTATCAGGTGGTCAAGATCGATGACGTGGCGGCGGGGCTGCTCTACTATGTGGCGCAGTCGTTCCTCCTTGCCGGCTCGATCTTCGGACTCGACCAGTATGCACGTTACATTGCCCGACAGTTTAAAGAAAGGAAACATTCATGACTATTACAATATTTCTTTGAAAATAATTGGCAAAATGTTTGCATAATTCAGATATTTTTCGTAACTTTGTAGCGTGAAAGGGAAAGGTCAAAAGCATGTGCGAAAGCGCCTCTTTAGACCACCCCTGACCCCTCCTAACTTAGGAGGGGAACAAGCGGGAGCCAGTCACCCGGAGTAACTGCTGGCATAATAGTTTAATACCATAAAAATTACAACAATGGCAAGATCAGAAATTGCAATGGTCATCAATCTTCGACAGAACAAGAACGATGACTCGACGGCCTACGGTAAGTACTTCGCCGAGGTCGACTCCAAGGAGCCCCTGAACCTGAAGGGTCTCGCAAAGCACATGACGGAACACGGCAAGATCTCTTCTAAGGAGATGTGTGAGCTGGTTCTGGGTGAGCTCGTTTCATGTATGACGCACCTCCTGCGTGAGGGTCAGCCCGTGAAGCTCGACGGCTTCGGGACGTTCTCTCCCAGCGTGGACGGTCAGAAGCTGGGCAAGGCGAACCTCGCCGACGCCGTGGCCGGTGGTGCCGACGCCATGATCAACGGCATCAAGATCAACTTCCTCGGTGAGAACACCAAGGGCGAGGAGCTCACCTCGCGCGCCCTGAAGAAGGAGTGCGTCTTCGAGTGGGGCTATCTCGTGGAGAGCGAGGTGCGCACCGTCGGCGGTAAGCAGAAGCGCTTCCAGAAGAAGACGCCGCTGAGCTATGTGCTGGCACCTGCCGCTGACCAGCAGGGCAACGGCTGATTTTCGAGGAGGGAGGAGTGAGAAATCCCCGGAGTCGTGATGGCTCCGGGGATTATTATGCTGTCAAACAGAAGTGTTATTTCCGGCGGCGGAACTCGGCACAGGTGATGGCTGTAGCGATGGCCACATTGAGACTCTCGGCGGTGTCATCGGTGCGGTAGCTGGGTATCAGGAGTCGGCGGTTGACGCGTGAACGGATCTCGGGGGAGATGCCATTACCCTCGTTGCCCATGACAATGAGACCGTGAGGCGTGAGCGGTTGGGTGTAGATATCTTCGCCGTCGAGCAGGGTGCCATAAACGGGGTAGTCGGGGGGAAGGCTATCGATGAACTGCTGGAGATTAATATATATAATGTTCACACGCGCGATGCTGCCCATGGTAGCCTGAACCACCTTCGGGTTCCAAGCATCAACGGTGTCTTCGCTACAGAAGATATGGGTGATGCCGAACCAATCGGCAATACGGATAATCGTGCCGAGATTGCCGGGATCCTGTATGCCATCGAGGGCTAGGGATAGGTTTGAGGAGTGAGGAGTGAGGAGGGAGGAGGGAGAGATGTCAGGAGACGACGGGATGGGGAAGAGAGCGAGGACTTGTTGGGGGTGTTGGAGGAAACTGAGACGCTGCAGTTCATCGGCCGTGACTTCCTGAACCTGATACTTCCCTTGATTGTCGGCAATCCAGTCGCTGGTAGCGAAGATAGCACGGGGTTGGTAATGGACGAGCAGGTCACCGACCACCTTCGTGCCCTCGGCCACGAAGAGACGCTCACCACGACGGAACTTCTTATGTTCCAACTGGCGGACAAATTTGATTTGATTCTTACTGATTGCCACAGATTACATGGATTTATTGAGTCACAGATATCACAGATTATACTGTTTTACACTGATTTTAAGTGCAAAGATACAAATTTTCTACGATAATCTGTGTAATCTTTGGCTTTTTTTGTAATTTTGCAGTTGATTATCCAACAGGCGAATGGAAAAGACGTTTATCAGATGTTGTTTGACTCTGGCAGCAGGCGCTATTCTTTTGTGC
>JAEEGK010011124.1_pt1 | contig 20618 bp, 10 predicted proteins | sample 8958771 | NCBI WGS metagenome assembly JAEEGK01 (sample SAMN16246547, study PRJNA631951) | gut metagenome | biome: gut microbiome; feature: rumen; material: SC-attached | host: Bos | place: Iran: Karaj | collected 2018-10
AAATACACCTTCAATGGCGAGAGCATCGACGCCATCAGCGCAACACTCTCCAAGAAAGACGGCGTTTACCACCTCTCTGTCACCAACGTGGACCCCAAGAAGGAAAACACCGTGACACTCGACCTCGCCGCCCTCAACGCCACAGCTACCGGCAAGGCAGAAATCATCACCTCCAAGAGTTTCGCCGATTATAATTCCTTCGACAATCCCAACGTAATCAAAGCTGTGCCCTTCAACGGCGCAACAGTCAAGAAAGGCGAATTGACGGTGAAATTGCCGCCGATGAGCGTGGTAACGGTGGAATTGTTGTAAACGACGTGCGTCTGTACAACGATATGAAAATAAAAAACCGCAGATTCAATGATGTTTTTTTGAATCTGCGGTTTTTGTATTTATAATGTATGGGGGGCAGGCGACACGCCTGCAAGCGGGCGAGCCGCCCGCACTCCAGCCCTCTACCCTATTTTGCAAATGTCAATTCGTCGATAAGTCTCTTGCAATCACCATATTTTTCGATGATGAAGAGGACGTAGCGGATGTCGACGTTGATGCAGCGTTGGAGCTTTGTATTGAAATACCAGTCGCCGCACATTGCCTCGGAGTTGCCGTCGAAGGCGAGACCGATGAGGTTGCCGTCGCCGTCGATGACAGGACTGCCGGAGTTGCCGCCGGTGATGTCGTTGTTGGTGATGAAACAAGCATGCAACGTGCCGTCCTTGTCTGCATAGCGTCCATAGTCATTGTTAAGCAAGAGGGTCTTCAGTTTGGCGGGCACGTCAAACTCGTAGTCGCCGGGGATTTCCTTCTCCAAAACGCCTTTAGTGGTGGTGTAATATTTGAGCAACGTCTTGCTGCTCGACTTTTTCTCCACGCCATCCACATTCTTTTTACCTTGGTAATTAGATACTACATAATCCTGCACTGTGCCGTAAGTGAGCCTTTCGGTGAAATTGGCGTCAGGGTAAGGATTAGCACCTACATTCATCTCGTTGACACCTTTGGTATATACACGACGGGCGTCGTTGAGCATTGCGTCGTTGTTGCGGCTTGCGGTCGCCAGATCGCGATAAACATCAAGCACAGCCAAGAAATTGCTGATTACCGGGTCGGTGAGCAATGCCTCGCGGGTGGGATTCTCCATAAACGCGTCAAAACCTTCCTGTGTTACAAACTGCGAGGTAAACATATACGCGATGGCAGAATCGGCAGGCATCTCCTTCAAGAAGCTCGGATGATATTCCTTGTCGATGTCCTCCATGTAGAGCTTTGCCATTGCGAGCGACGACTTGTAGTCGGTGCTGCGGCTGTAATCCTTATAGAAATCGTGTCCTTGCTTGATGAACTCCTCCTTGGTCTGTCCATCGGGGTCGAGGATGAAACTGATGATGTGGTATCCGTGCATCATAAGCTCCATGCCGTTGAAGAAACACTCGTTGATATACATCAAGACGTGCGCATTGTCTCGGTCGGCATCACAAGCCTTCTGGATTTGCGAGAGGGCGTCCTGATACTCATTCTTACGCTGCGAATTGGCGCGATACCATTTTTGGAATTTGCGCTCCTGCTTCTGCTTCGCGCCCACGATGTTGAGGGCTTTCAGGGATTTGTTGGCCTCAATGGAGTTTTTCCAATAATTGGACGAGTGCGAATACTTGGTGGCGTATTTGATGCGAATCTCGTCGCTTGCCTCCATGTCGGCGTGGAGCACGTCCTGACGGATGCCGCGTATCTTGGCGCGGTCGTCGTTGGAGAGCATGTCGTTGTAGATTTCGTAACTTGTGGAATACCTCTGCGTAGTGCCTGGGAATCCCATCACCATAGCAAAATCGCCCTTCTTGTAACCCTTGAGGCTGATGGGCAAGTGGTGCTTGGGCTTCATCGGTACATTGGAGGCGTCGTACTCTGCGGGGTTGCCGTCCTTGTCCACATACACGCGGAAGACCGAGAAGTCGCAGGTGTGGCGGGGCCACATCCAGTTGTCGGTGTCGCCGCCAAACTTGCCGATAGCATCGGGCGGAGTGCCAACAAGGCGCACGTCCCTGTAATCGACAAACACCGAGAGGAAATAAGAATTGCCCTCGAAGAAAGGCTTTATCTCAATCCTGTGAAAATCCGACGAATACTTCTTCTTATATTCGTTGGTGATGCGCTCGATGTTGGCGTCGATCTGCTCTTGATTGTGATTGCTGACACCTTTTAATACATCGTCGGTGACATCGGCAATCTCCTGCAAGATGCTCACGTAAAGGCCGGGGGTGGAGATTTCCTCGTCAAAAGATTTTGCCCAGAATCCGTCTTTCAAATAATCGTGGGCGACAGTGCTGTGCTGCTGTATGCTCTCGTAGCCGCAGTGGTGGTTGGTGAAAATCAAGCCCTTGTCGGACACAATCTCGCCGGTGCAGTATCCGCCGAATACCACCACGGCATCCTTGAGGCTCGATTGGTTGACGCTGTACACGTCCTCCGGCTTCAGGCGGAAGCCCTGCGCTTTCATCTGCTGGTAATTCTTGCCAATGAGGTTGAGCAGCCACATACCCTCGTCGGCGCGTGCCGTCGTCGCCACAATAGCAAGCAACAACAGCGTTGTTAGTATGTTTCTAAATTTCATAATACATATTTTGTTGTTTAATGACGGTGCAAAGTTAACAATAAATAATGTCAAAAAAAAATGGTAATTGATTTTACATTAAATTAACATCAGTATAAAAATCGACGTTTAAGTAAAGCATATTTTACGCAAAATACAAATAAAATTAATACTATACTTTACATTTTGATTAATAATTATTCTAAATAAAAAAATAAATTCAAAGTAATTATATCTGAATATTAATATTCTACATACCAATCGTAGAAGAAAAATATAAAAATAATCAAAAAAATATTGTTTTTTTGAAAAACTAACACTAATTTTGTCCTCCAAAGGCAGGTTACAGCTGCTTACGTGTAACCAGCAACAATTAATAACTAAACTTACCGAATTACACACTTATGAGAAGATTGCTTATGCTGGGATGATTCATCCTGATGATCCCGTTTGCGTTGAGTGCACAGATTTCGGTATCGGGTACCGTGCTCGACTCAAACAAGGGCTACAAATAGAAGTAACTTAACAAGTTTTTTCTTTTATTTATTCACAATTTGGTTTGATACGCATTTTAAGCGTATCGTAGTAAATTAGTATTATTCTGGCCGCTGCGACGTGATGTCTGCAGCGGCTTTTTTTATTCACACACACTCTCTCATTACCAAGACATTTCATATTAACTTTTTGTAATGGTGCAATTTTGCGACAACAAAAACCTTGGAATGGTGCAAAATGGAAAGAATTGTAGGAAAGTATATCATTACCCCAAAGGCCGCTGCGACGTGATGCCTACAGCGGCTTTTTTTACGTAAAAAAAATGGTTGTTAATTTTACATTAAATTAACATCCGTGTTAAAATCGCCGACTTGGTAAATTATACTTTACTAAAAAAAACTACAAAATTATAATTATACTTTACATATTAAAACATTTTTCCTAAAAACAACAAAAAAAATTCACATTGGTTTAATTCTGATTATTAATAATTTAACAAAAACAAACACAATAAAACTACTAAAAAAAATAAAAACAGTTTGAAATAATTTTATAATTGCTTTATCTTTGTCATCACAGAAATGACTACATACTACATAGAATTTACATAACCAGAAATATTTACTTAATTTAACCAAATTTATTGTTTTATGAGAAGAATGCTAATGTTGGGATTATTCATCTTGATGATCCCGTTTGCGTTGAGCGCGCAAATCTCGGTTTCGGGTACTGTGCTCGACTCAAACAACGAACCGCTGCCGGGTGTTAACGTCGTCCAGACGGGAACCACCAACGGCACAATCACAGACCTCGACGGCAAATACACTATCAGTGTGCCGTCTGATGCAACCCTTACGTTCTCCTACATAGGCTTTACCAACCATGTGGAGAACGTAAACGGTCGCTCAACAATTCCCGCCATCGTACTCGAATCCGACGACGCAGAAATCGAACAAGTCGTAGTCGTAGGTTACGGTACACAGCGCAAGAGCGACTTGACCGGCTCCGTGGCTTCGGTAGGCGGCGACGAAATGAAAAACCGCGCTACCTCCGACGCAGCAGCAGCCCTCCAAGGCAAGGCAGCCGGCGTACAGGTACTCACCAACTCTGGTGCTCCTGGTACGGGCGCAGAAATCCGCGTGCGCGGTATGTCCTCCAACACTGGTAACCTCGGACCGTTGCTCATCGTCGACGGTCTTAAGGTAGACAACATCCAGTACCTCGACCCCGAAATGATCGAATCCATGGAAATCTTGAAGGACGCCGCTTCAGCCGCCATCTACGGCGCTCAGGCAGGTAACGGCGTTGTGCTCATCACCACCAAAAACGGTAAGAAGTCCAAGGACGGTCAGATCTTCTACAACGCTCAGTTCTCCCTCAGCTCGCTCAGCCGCGACCTCGACGTGATGAACGCAACACAGTATCTCGACTACGGCACACGCGCTGGCGTATCCAAAATCACCGAAGGATACAACAACTGGGACGGTGGCAAGACCGTTAACTGGCAGGACGAAGTATTCGAGCCCACTTGGAACTCCCGCCACACTGTTGGCTTCCAGGGCGGCAACGACAGGGGCACATACTACCTCGCTCTCAACCACGTAAAGACCAACGGTATCTTCGTTGGCAACAAGGATACATACCGCAGGCTTTCCGCTCAGATCAACGGCGACTACAAAATCAAACAGTGGCTCACCGTTGGCTCCAACAACTCCATCGAAAAGTGGGAGACCAAATCTATTTCGCAGCAGAGCGACAACGGCTCTGCATTGCTCGCTGCAATCACATCCGACCCCTTCTATGGTCCTCTTTGCAAAGACGACAGCCAGCTGACTGCCGAACAGAAAGATGCTATTGCTAAAGGAATAACCGTTCTCGGAGACGGAACCCATTATTATCGCATATCCCCGATTTCTGGTGAATCACAGTCTGGCAACCCCCTCATGATGAGGGATCGCACTGACGGAAGCAGCAACGGCATCAACATCAGGGGTACATCATTCTTGAACTTCAACCCCATCGAAGGTCTCGTATTCACATCCCGCTTAGGCTACCGCATCGGACAGAGCAACAGCCACAATTACGCTTTCCCCTATTGGGGCAACTCCTTCAATAAGAGCGAAACATACCAGCTCGATGCAGGCGCCAACACCAACTACTACTACCAGTGGGAAAACTTCATCAACTACAACAAGACATTCGCCGAAAAACATGCAGTAGGCGCAATGGCTGGTATGTCGTGGGAAGAGTACCACAGCGACAATGTAAGCGTAACTCTTAAAGGCCCAGATATTCTCGCCCGTGGCTATGCTAAAAACAACCGCTACGCTGAATACGCTGCAAGCGGCGACGATTGTACTAAGGAAGTACACAACCTTCCTGGCGAAAGCAAGAACATGTCTTACTTCGGTCGTTTGACATACGCTTACGACAACACGTACAGCATACAGTTCAACCTCCGTGCCGACGCATTCGACTCTTCTAAACTCCCGTCTGACCAGCGTTGGGGCGTATTCCCCTCCTTCTCCGCAGGCTGGACACTGAGCAACGAATCGTTCATCAGCGACAACATTTCCACCGACATCCTTTCGTTCTTGAAACTCCGCGGATCCTGGGGTCGCAACGGTAACATCAACGTCCTCTCTGGCTATCCCTACGCTGTCGTAATGAGTGTTAACGAAGACAAATATCAGTACACCGACGAACCCGGCGAATACGCCTTCTCCTCCGTACCTAACGGCATGCCTAACCCCAACCTCAAATGGGAAACATCCGAACAGCTTGACCTCGGCTTCGACGCAAGGTTCTTGAACAGCCGCCTCACCATTGGCTTCGACTGGTTCAAGAAGACCACCAAGGACCTTATCGTAAACGTGAAACCCGTAATCGAATCCGGTATTGGTACCACCTCTATCAATGCAGGCGAAGTAGAGAACACTGGTATTGAGGTAGAACTCGGTTGGAAGGACAAGATTGGCAAAGACATCAACTACTCTATCTCCACCAACTTTGCAACCCTCAAAAACGAACTCACATACCTTGATCCCAAGGTTGCGGGCGGCGCACTTGATGGCGTAGGTCTGCAAGGTTCCAAAATTTCTACACGTTGTACCGTTGGCGAACCGCTCTGGTACTTCTGGGGCTATGAATCCGATGGTCTCGACGATAAAGGCCACGCAAAATTCAAAGACCAGAACGGCGACGAAAAAACCGACAAGAACGACTACGTAAACATCGGCAACGGTCTTCCCAAGTTCACATACGGTATCACAATCAATGTTGACTACAAAGGCTTCGACCTCCTCGTATTTGGTAGCGGCGTAGCAGGCAACAAGATCCTCCCGCAGGGCTTCCGTACCGACCGTCCCTACTGTAATACCTACGCATGGTACTACGAAAACGCAGGTTCCAAGTTCCCTGTACCCGAAGAGGCTGGCTGGTCCAAGGACGTATTCTCGTCCGACTTCACAATCTTCGACGGTTCTTACTTCAAGATCAAGACAATCCAGCTCGGCTACACATTGCCCGCAAACATCAGCAAGAAGGCCTTCATCAGCAACATGCGCGTATTCGCATCGCTCGAAAACTTCTTCACCTTCACCAAGTACATCGGTCTCGACCCAGAGGCTGCTTCTGCTAACTCCAGCAACCAGCTCGGCATCGACTTCGGTACATACCCGACCGCTAAACAAGTCGTACTTGGTTTCAACATAACATTCTAACAAATTAAAAAAGAATAACCAATGAAAAAACATATAATACTCACGGCTGCTGCACTTTCAACCTTAATGGTTGGATGCAAGGAATCCGACCTGGACATCGTCCAGAAGGGTGTGGACTTGTCGCAGACTACCGAAACATATTACCAGACCGATGAAGGTGCAATGGGTGCCATCACGAAGGTCTATGTGGACACCCAGAAGAACTTTGTCATGATTGGCGACATCACCGGCTACAACTACGGCCCCTACATGGCATTGACCAACTTCGCATCTGACGACATCTACCTCGCCGGTACAGGTTCGGGCGACTGCGTGGATGAGAGGGCATTCCACGACTTCCGCTTCGACGATAGCAACATCGTTCCCTACGGCGCCTACACCGCTTTCTACAGGTCAATCCACAAGTGTAACCTCGTAATCAACAACGTACCTGGCAGCACAACAATCCAAAAGATGGCAATTGCCGAAGCTCGTGTAATGCGCGCATTCGACTACATGAACCTCGCCATCTACTGGGGCAACCCGCCGAAGGTATTGGAGGTTCTCACAGGTGATGCTCAGCCTGCAAACGAAGACACAGATCCCAAGACCGCGCAAGCCAAACTCCTGAATTGGTGCGTAGAGGAAATCGACGCAGCTATTCCCGACCTCGAGGAGCGCAAGGATCAGACCGACGCAGCTGGCACATACAAAATCACCAAGGGCTTCGCATACGCAATCAAAGGCAAATGCTACATGTGGCTGGGCGATTACGCTAAGGCCAAGACAGCTCTCAAGACTGTGATTGACTCTAAAAAGTATGACCTTCTCGACGGCACCGAAATGACCAAAATCATGCACGCAGACGGCAAGGGTTCAAAGGAGTCCGTATTCGAGTTCAACTACAAATACGAAGAAGGTTTCACTGGCGCACAAGGACAGGTTCGTACTGGCTGGAACGCAGTTTCCACATTCTCATGGCGTAATGAATGGTTCAAGGGTCTGAGCGACCGTGTATACACTGGCTGGCATTGGATCAACCCGACTGGCAAATTTGCTAATGACCTCGTAGCCAACGATGGTATGGATTCTTACCGCCGCAAAGCATGGATCGTATCTTTCGACGAACTCAAGAAAGACATGACCGAGATGAAGGAGGGCTGGTGGAAAGAAGACGCAAAAGAGAAATCCTTCTTGAAGGATCAAATACTCCCCTGCTGCGAAGGCTGGCTTCCGTACAAATTCAATGCACACCCCAACCAAGGCGATGTGAGCGCAGAGGTCAACCCGCAGACCCGCAACTACCCCATCATGAGGTATGCTGAAGTTCTCTTGCTCTACGCTGAGGCCTGCGCACAGGCTGGCGGTGACGACGGCTCAGGTTTGGATGCTCTCAACAAGATTCAGAAACGCGCTGGTTCCAAGACCATTTCTTCTACCCTCACTCTTGACGCCGTTAAGAAAGAGAAGCAGTTTGAAATGTGGATGGAAGGCTGCCGCTTTGCAGACCTTCTCCGCTGGGGCGACTACTCTACTCTCGAAACTGCCGACTTCTACACACCTGGCTACGACCCGAATGCTGGCAAAATCGTAACCGAATACTTTGACGGTGCCGACTACTACAAGAAAACATTCGGCGACCAGCTTGGTTTCAAGAAAGGCAAGAACGAATGGCTTCCCTTCCCGTTGCAGGTTACGACGGCTAACACCGCCCTCAAGCAGAACCCGGGTTGGTAGTAGATTGACCGCATACGCTTCCATAGCGTAGCAATCACACAATAATTAAAAAGACCGCTGCAAATTCAGATTTGCGGCGGTCTTTTTTTTGCATACACCTTTCCGACAACTAATGGAATTGCCGTAATTATTTTCCAATCCTCCTGTACTCATACACCAAGAAACAAGCCGTAACAATCGTGCTAAGAGTATCGGACACCGGCATCGACAGCCATACGCCATTGAGACCCCAAAAGCCCGGCAAGAGCAGCAACGACGGTATCAGGAAGAGCAATTGTCTTGTTGTAGAAAGAATTACGGCGATGCCAGCCCTGCCGATTGACTGGAAAAAATTGGACGTCACCATCTGAAAACCAATTATCGGAAAGGTGCTTACCAAAATGCGCATCGCCGAGGAGGAAATCTGCGTCATCTCGTCGTCGTCGGTGAAAATGGCACAAATCATCTGCGGAAAAAGTTCGCATACCACAAACGCCAAGCACATCACAGCCGTTGCGTACATAATAGTCTTTTTGAGGACTTCCTTCACGCGGTCGTACTGCTGCGCTCCGTAATTGTAACCCGCAATAGGCTGCATACCTTGGTTGAGACCAAGCACAAGCATCGCAAAGAGCATCAAGACCTTGTTGACAATGCCGTATGCGCCGATGGCATAGTCGCCGCCGTGGGTATAAAGTTGGTTGTTGATAATGATAACCACAAGACAGGCGCAAATATTCATCATGAAAGGACTCATGCCAACGGAAATAATGCCCTTGATGATGCCCCAATCGATGTGAAAAATTTCGCGCTCGAAGTGGATGTATTTTTTCTTGTCGGCAAAATGCAACAGCAACACCACCAACGCCGACGCCTGACTGATGACCGTAGCCCACGCTGCGCCCGCAATGCCCCAATGGAACACAAATATAAACAGCGGAGCAAGCACCACATTAACCGCCACAGACATCATCGTTATCATCATTGCCTTCTTCGGGAAGCCGCAACTCCTCACCAAGCAACTAAGTCCAAAATACATGTGCGTGATGACGTTGCCAATAAGAATCACCTGCATAAAATCCTTGGCGTAGGGCAACGATTCGTCTGACGCGCCAAAAAGATACAGGATTTTGTTCATAAATATCAATCCAAACAGCATCACCGCAAGGCCGATAATTACATTGAGTATCACCACGTTGCCGAGTACGAGGCTTGCGGCTCGGTGGTCTTTCTGACCGAGTTTGATGCTGAGCAACGCCGCGCCGCCCGCGCCCACGAGTGCGCCAAACGCCGCAGCCATATTCATAAGCGGAAGCGTGATGCCAAGCCCGGCAAGTGCCATAGGCTCCACACCACGCCCGATGAAGATGCTGTCAACTACATTGTAGATGCTTGCCGCCATCTGTGCGGCTATCGCGGGCAGCGCATAACTGATGAGCAACCGCCCTATGTTTGCAGTGCCTAATTCGGTAGGCGACTTTGCCTGAGAGGACATTTTGATAGAGTTTTTACCTTGATTGTTTCAGGGCGCAAAATTACAAAAAATGCAACACTCGGCAAAGTCGGCACACGAATTATTTTTAATTGGAGGCAGACTGGCTGTCGAGATCCAACAATTCCTGCAAGAAAGCCACATCTTCGCTCAACGACCGTGCGGGAGCAGCGCCTTTGCTTCTTGCGGCACATTTGGACGCAAGACGCGCCGCGCTCACTGCCTTATGCATAACACGGTACGACGATTGTATGCCTTCCGAATCGGCTGTGATATTTGCCGACATATTGCTGCGGATGCCGTATGACGAAGCAGTCTGCACAGCGTCGATATTTGCGCCGAGGAAGATGAAATCCCAGCCTTCCTTGTCCTGCAGCAGAGTAATCATCTGTTTGATTTGCAACGCATTGTACTCGCGGGAGGCGTTTTCGTAGCCGTCGGTGATTATCACAAAGACCACCTTGTTGGCGCGTGTGTCGGCGGAAGCACCGGCTTGGATAGCCTTTGTATGGCTGATGGCGTTGCCAACGGTGTCGAGGAGCGCGGTGCATCCGCCGGGGATGTAGTCGGCGGCGGTGAGGGGTTTCACGGTGGAGATGTCCACGCGGTCGTGGATTATCTTCGCATTGTCGGAGAAGAAGATGGTGGTGAGCCTGCACAAGCCTTCGCCCTTCTTGTGCTGATTGAGCATCGAATTGAATCCGCCGATGGTGTCAGATTCCAATCCCGACATCGAGCCAGATTTGTCGATGATGATTACGAGTTCGGTGATGCCGTCGTTGTTCTGTGCGCCGTTGTTGTTCTGTGCGCTGATTTCTGTTGTTGCCATGATTGAAAAGTTTTTAAGGGTTAATGAAAATTTTGTTGTCTGTTTTCGATTGCAAATATACAGCGGTTTTTGGGGGTGGATGTCGCTTGGCAGGCGACAAAAAAAATTGCACACAATCAAAATATTACGTAACTTTGCTGCATCTAACCCCACTTAAATCATGAGCAGAAAATTCAACACGAAAAAGTTTCTCAAGGACGTGCTTAACGACAGGTATGCGCTTGTCATTGGCAACGAAAACATACTTGACCCCAAGATAGAGCCTACGAGAGATGTCCACCAATATCTCCTGCGTATGGTGAACGAAAACTCCAACGTGCAATATGAGAGTTACCACGACATCGCCATCGACAAAAACGAGCGCATCAACCCAGTGCGCCGCCTGATAGAGGACGAAGAAATCCAATTCCGCGCCTCCGATGTCTCCAAAGAACTTATGGACTTGCTCAAGACGCGCCTGTTCACAACTGTATTGACCACCACGACCGACGGCTACCTTGAGGCGGCAATGAAAAAAGTATGGGGCAGCGAGCTCCGCGTAGTCAATATCTACGACAAGGAGACTGTTGACGACCTGCAAAAAGCATTGAAATCCTGCCGACGTGGCAAAAAATACAACCAGCCGACGTTGATATACGTATTTGGCAAACTTGACGTGGACGACCTCGCCAAAAAATACATCAAGACCGACGCCGACGCCATCCTCCTCATCGAAAAATGGATGCGCATGGACGTGGAGGCCAACAACGAAATGCTCGAATTCATCCGCAGCAAGCGTCACTTGGCTCTTGGCTGCAAGTACGACAATTGGTACTTCCACTTCTTCTGGTACGTACTGACGGGCGTCACCAAGAGCGGCGAGGAAAACAATTACGACGGACGCGGCGAAGTGGCTTTCACCCTCGACAAGGACGACAAGACCGACGGCAGGCTATTCCAATTTCTCGACCGCACCGACATCTGCGTCCTCGGCGACGCCACGGCATTCATCACCAACATCACCAAGACGCTCACCGAAGACAGCGAGGACGCGCCATTCCGCCAACAGATAGAATCCAGCCGCAGACGTGGCGGCGTGTTCATCTCGTATTGCAGCAAGGACGCGCTCACCGCCTGTCAACTCTTTTACCAGCTCTGCGAAAAGAAGATGGACGTTTGGCTCGACAATGCGCGGCTCTTTGGCGGCGACAAATACGAAGGTGTCATCGCCGACGCCATCAGCGAAGCCAAGGTGGTGGTAACGGTGCTGTCTCCAAACGTGGCTGAAGACCTCAAAAACGACTCCACCAACCACTATTACAACAAGGAATGGCGCATGGCGCAGCAGTTTGACGACAAGACCATCATTCCGCTGGCTGTCAACGGCTACGACCTGAAAGCCGACTATCATCAGGTCTATAAAAAAATCGTCAACCAGAAGGCTTCAGGAATCGACCTTATGGACGGCGAAGGATTCTCAAAATTAATCGAGTCCATAAACGAACACATCTAACCATCAACGCGCACTTGTAAACCATGGCCGAAAATATATACAACCCCTGGGCGGGACTCGCCTCTTATGAAGACCCGGCTACAGCCGAGCATAAACTCAAATTTTGCGGACGTGACGACGACAGCTACGACCTCGCGCGCCTCATCATGGGCAACGTCTTTGTGACGCTCTACGGAAAGAGCGGCATCGGCAAGACGTCCCTACTCAATGCCGGCGTGTTCCCCGAACTGAGGGGAGAGCAATATTCGCCCGACAGTCTACGCCTTGGCATCAGGGACGAGGAGCATCCGCAAAGTTATCAGTCTATGATAATCGACGCCATCGAGCAAATTGTCAAGCGGACTGAAACCATCAATGTCATAGCAGAGCAGAAAGACGAGCAATCCATCGACTATCTTTGGAATTATTTTGCCCGCCATCGTTTTTATGACAAGAACGATGAGCCGACGACGCCTGTATTTGTGTTTGACCAGTTTGAAGAAGTGTTCCGTGGACACCGCGACGAGGCGGAGATATTGTTGAAGCAATTGGACTACATCAATGACAAGGACCACGCCCTCGACCGTTGCGAAATCGACGGACAGACCTACCGCTACGAGCAAAATTTCCGTTTTGTAGTTTCAATCCGTGAGGACGACCTCTACCTTTTGGAAGACAGTATAGACAATTGTTATCTGCCTGCCCTTAAACGTTGCCGCTACCGTCTCCGCAGTCTTTCGGAAGACGGCGCACGTGACGCGATTTTGATACCCGGCAAAGGATTGTTCAATCCCGGCGAAGAGGACGCCATCGCAAAATCAATCATCAGCAAATCTCGCAACGACGACGGCAGCATCAGCACCAACATCATTTCATTGCTTTGCAGCCGTATTTATGTCGATTACAAAAAATCGGGCGAAAATCACATCACCCCATTGCTCGTTGACAACTTCCTGAAAGGCAATCCCTTCGAGCAGTTTTACAACGAGGCAACACGCGGATTCTCCGACCGTGAAAAATCATACATCGAGGACAATTTTGTGGACAGCACCGGCCGCCGCAATTCCATCCCCGAGAGCAATTTCTTAAAGCACGTCCCCAACGGCGCGACACTCCTCGAAGGCGACAAACGCATCCTCCAACGCACCAGTACATCGTCTGATGGCAAAAACAACAGGGTGGAATTGATTCACGACTCATTCTGTGATCCGCTATTGAAACTAAAAGAAAAAAGGATACGCAGGAAACGCTTATTATTGGTGGCCACCGTACTTGGCGTGGCATTGCTGTGCATTGGCGTTGCAAGTTACATACTATACCAATCCAATCGCATCAGCCATCAAGACACCACAATCGTCCAACAGCAAAGCACCATCGACCAATACAATGAAGACCTTCTCCGTGAGCGCGACTCACTCAGGCGGATGAATGACAATCTAAATTCAATAATGCAAAACTTGCAATTGGCAAATGCCGAAAAAGACCGCGCAAACAACCAGCTGCAAATCGCATTCGGAAAAATGGACAGCGCAATGAAGGCGTTGGAAATCACCAACATCCAAATGGACAACAAGAACGCCGAATTGCAAACCAAAAACCGCATGATGGACAGTGCGAACACCGTTTTGGATCTGCAAGGGCAAAAACTTCGCACCAACGAATCGAGGATCCTCGCGGACAAAGCGAATGATTTGGCTGACCAAGGCGACTCCTATCTTGCAAGGTTGCTTGCATTGCAGGCATTGCCGCCCAACAGGCCATACACCAATGAAGCCGAATACGCATTGCGCAAAGCGTCGCAATACGACAACGCCATCCTTCGCGGGCATACCGACTGGGTGCCTACAGTCTCTTTCAGTAACGACGGCAAATACATCGTGTCGGCATCCAAAGACGAGACGGTAAGGGTTTGGGATTCCAAGACGGGACAGCAGATGGGCGACCCAGTGGATGGTCACGCGGCATCGTTCAGCCCCGACGGCAGACAAATCGTGTCGGCAACCAACGACAACACCCTCAAAATTTGGGACGCCAAGACAGGACGTCAAGTGGGAAGCCCATTGAAAGGACATGACGACTGGATATATTCCGCCACATTCAGCCCCGACGGCAAATACATCGTGTCGGCATCCAAGGACACCACAGTCAGGATTTGGGACGCAAAGACCGGTCAACAAGTGGGAAAACCGTTGTATGGACATTCAGAAGAAGTATATTCCGCCACATTCAGCCCCGACGGCAAATATATCGCGTCGGCATCCATGGACAAGACCGTCAAAATCTGGGACGCGAAGGCGGGGCAGCAATCAAGCAAAACATTGAAGGGACATACCGACAGGGTCAATTCCGCAGCTTTCAGTCCCGACGGCAAACGCATCGTGTCGGCATCCTGGGACAAGACCGTCAGGATTTGGGACGCAAAAACCGGTCTGCAAGTGGGAAAAACATTAAAAGGTCACACCGACAAGGTGTATTCAGCCGCTTTCAGCCCCGACGGCAGATACGTCGTATCGGGTTCCAGGGACGAGACGGTAAGGATTTGGGACACAAAGACGGGTCAGCAAGTGGGTAAGCCGCTGGAAGGTCATACAGGAGCTGTCTTTTCTGTAACATTCAGTCCCGACGGCAAATACATCGTGTCGTCATCATACGACAAGACGGTAAGGATTTGGGACGCAAAGACCGGACTGCAAGTGGGAAGCGCAATGGACGGACATTCAGGCGAAGTAACGTACGCAGCTTTCAGCCCCGACGGCAAAAACATCGTGTCGTCATCCGCTGACAGCACGGCAAGGATTTGGGACGCCAAGACGGGACAGCAGGCGGGAACAACATTGGCTGGACATACCGGGCCTGTACGTTTTGCCTCGTTCAGTCCCGACGGCAAGTACATAGTAACGGCATCATGGGACAAGACGGCAAGGATTTGGGACGCAAAGTCGGGTCGTCAGGTAGGCTCACCATTGGAGGGACACACAGACTTTGTACGCTCCGCCACTTTCAGTCCCGACGGCAAATACATCGTTACTGCATCATGGGACAAGACCATCAGGATTTGGGACGCAAAGACAGGACAACAGGTGGGCAGTCCGTTGGAAGGACATACCGACTGGGTGGAATCCGCCTCATTCAGTCCCGACGGCAAATACATCGTCTCGGCGTCCTGGGACAAGACTGCAAGGATATGGGACGCCAAGACGGGACAGCAGGTGGGTTCATCATTGGTGGGACATACAGATTATGTCAACTCCGCCTCTTTCAGCACAGACGGCAGATACATCGTGACGGCATCTTGGGACAAGACCGTCAGGATTTGGGACACAAAGACAGGTCAGCAAGTGGGAACTACTCTCAAAGGACATGACGACATAGTAAATTCAGCCTCATTCAGTCCCGACGGCAAATACATCGTCTCGGCATCCAAGGACAAGACGGTAAGGATTTGGGACGCGGCGACCGGGCAACAGGTGGGCAGCCCATTGGAGGGGCAAATTGGCGGCGTAGTGTCAGCCTCATTCAGTCCCGACGGCAGATACATCGTCTCGGCATCCAAGGACGAAATCAAAATATGGGACTTTCCGCCCTACCAGGAGTTAATCGAATCAACCCAAGAGCGTTTCAAAAACCGTGAACTTACACCCGAAGAGCGTCGGAAATACTATTTGGAATAAGACACGGATTTGTAACGAATATTATGTAGAGACGCAAAATTTTGCGTCTCTACGGCGGCGGGGCGGCACAATTAGCACAATTTTTACGCACATCATCCAGACACAAAAAAAAGAACTGTCTAAAAAGACGTCGGTCTTCGCCGAACTTCTTTTTAGGCAATTCTTTGGGCGACGGTCGTGCGCCTAACGTAAAGCCAAAGACATTGTTAGTCGGTCTCTTCGAGCGTGAAGATGTCTTCGAGCCTCACTTTGAAATACCGGGCGATTTTGAGGGCAAGCACAGTGTTGGGGATAAACTTGCCGGTCTCTATCGCGTGTATGGTCTGACGTGAAACGTCAACGCGCTCCGCCAATTCGGCCTGCGTGATTTTCTTCTTAGCACGCTCCACTCGTATCGTATTTTCCATAATAGAGAGTATTAATTTGTTTTTACATATAATTATTTGGTTGTACTTTCGCAAATACCATACCATTAAACAAGTACGGTTGTTATTTTTTCAACTATTGTTGCATTTTTTTTGTGCTTTACTGACATTATGCAAACAACTCCCCGACCAAATTGCCAATCTCGCAGAAATCTTGTATGGTGTACGGTTCTTTTTGTAAACGCGAATCCTGCGAAATCCGCGCTATAAACTTCACTCCGGCATCACTTGCGGCATCCCTGTCGGTGATTGCGTCGCCCACAAAGAGCGCGTCGGACTTGGAGATGGAATATTTTTGGAGCATGGTGCGCACGTGTTCCGCCTTGAGGGTCGGCGAGCCGAGCACCTCGGTAAAATATTTGTCAAGGCCTTTTGCAGCCACAATACGCCTCATCTCGTCCTGCGGCGTGCCCGACGACACAAAAATCTTCGCCTTGCCCTGCCACTCTTTCAAAAAATCCTCCACGCCAGCCACGAGCGGAGCTTTCACGACCTCCTGCTCCACCCACGCGGTAAACCTTTCGCACATCATCTTGTGCTCCTCCTCCCCTATCTCGCGGTTGAGAAACATGCGGTGCGCTATCGGGAATATCCTCACCCTCGATACGCCGCCGTGCTGCAAGTGATATTCGAGCACCTTGGAGGCAATCTCGTCGCCAAACTCCCTGTAAGAATTGTAATAAGCGTCGTTTTTAATCTGGCAACTCTCGCAGATGACGCCGTCAAAATCCAAAAAAATTGCTTTTAAATGTACCATATTGTTGATAAATTACGCCGCAAATTTACAAAAAGAAACGTAAACGCAAAAATTTTTATTGCATTTCCATAAAAACGCCTGCGCATTGCGACAAAATATTTTTGATTTTCCCGCCAAAGTTTTTTAACTTTGCACCTTGTTATAAAATACATTTCACCAAAACCACAAATGAAAGAAAAATTAAAGGGATTAGTCCCGCACATCATCGCGATAGTGGCGTTCATAATATTGAGCGCAATATACTTCTACCCCGTAATGGAGGGCAAGGCACTCGTGCAGAGCGACAACATCCAGGCTCTCGGAATGTCTAACGAAATCACACAGTACGAGCAACAGAGCGGCGAATATTCCGCATGGACCAACTCTATGTTTGGCGGCATGCCGGCGTACCAGATCAAATCGCCCGAATCATTCAACATACACCTGGCGCTCCAACGTTTTCTGCACATCGGTCTGCCGTACAGCACGATGGCGATTTTCTTCGTCTATCTATTGGGATTTTACCTGCTGCTGACGAGCCTCAAATTCAAGCAGAGCATCGCAATTGTGGGTGCATTGGCGTTTGCATTCTCCAGCTACAATATCATAATCATCGCAGCCGGACACATCACCAAATGTTACGCAATTGCATATATGGCCCCCGTACTTGCGGGCATCATACATTGCTATAACAAAAGATACGTGCTTGGCTTCTTCATGACGGCGTTTGCATTGGGCATTGAGATAGCCTGCAACCATCCCCAGATACTCTATTACCTCGCAATATTGTGCGGCGTATTCTTCGTTTGGAAGGCAGTTGAGGCATTCCTCGCCAAGAAGGACGAGGCAAACGACGACAATAAAAACGCGCTCAAGGACTTCGGCAAGGCTACCGCTGTGGCTGCAATTGCAGTAGTATTTGCAGTGCTGCCCAATATCACCAACCTCTGGACCACATGGGAATACGGCAAATATTCCACCCGCAGCCAGAGCGAACTCACATCGAGGCAGCAGTCGTCGGGCTTGGACAAGGATTACGCAATGGCATGGAGCTACGGCGTATCGGAAAGTTTCAACCTGATGATCCCCGACTTCAAGGGCGGCGCTACTGACGCAATCGGCGACATCGACGCTGTCAAGGATTTGAAGGACAACAATATGGCTCAAATGGTGGCTCAGCAAAACCATTACTGGGGCGACCAGCCGTTCACATCGGGTCCCGTATATGTGGGCGCGGTGGTGATATTCCTCTTTGTATTGGGAATGTTTGTAGTAAGCAATGGCGCCAAATGGTGGATGCTCGCCGCCACGATATTATCATTGTTTATGTCGTGGGGCAACAATTTCGGAGTGTTCAATGATTTGATGTTCAATTACTTCCCGTTGTACAACAAATTCCGCTCCGTATCGATGGCGCTTGTAATTGCACAAGTCTGCATCCCCTTCCTCGCCATGATTGCCATCAAGGAAATCACCGACAAGGGCGACAACTACAAGTTTGACAATAAAAAACTCTACTGGGCGTTTGGCATCACCGGCGGTCTCTGCCTGTTGTTCTGGATAGTGCCCTCGCTCTCAGGCTCGTTCCTCTCCAACGAGGAAAACGAATATTTTGCACAATACCTCACGCAGACCCCCGAGGCGGCTGCTCAGATCAATGCGCTCACCGACGGCCTCACCACCGTCCGCCAGTCGATACTCCGCAGCGACGCCATCAGGTCGTTCTTTTTGATTGCAATTGCTGCATTGCTGGTGTACCTCTATTTTACAAAGGTAATCACGGCGCAGGCACTCATCATCACCGTCGGCATCCTGGTTGTATTTGACCTCTGGACTGTTGACATCCGCTACCTCGGCAGCAAGGATTACCACAACGCATCAGAAGTGAGCAACATGCTCCGTCCGTCGCCCGCCGACCAGTTCATACAGAAGGACACCGACCCCAACTTCCGCGTATTGAACCTCTCCGCCAACGTATTCAACGACGCCCGCACATCGTACTTCCACAAGTCGATCGGTGGTTACCATGGTGCGAAGATGCGCCGTTATCAGGAATTCATCGACACTCTGCTCGCCCCGACCGTCAATTACGCCAAGGCATTGGCATCGCAGGACATGACGCAGTTTGACAATTTTGTGAAGTCGAGCCAGGCCCTCAACATGCTCAACACCAAGTTCATCATCCTCAACCCCGCTCAGATGCCTGCCGTCAATATGAATACATACGGCAATGCGTGGTTTGTGAACAAATTCGCCATTGTGGACAACGCCGACCAGGAGATTTCGTCGCTCAGGAAGAACGACCTCTCACAGACGGCTGTCATCAACAAGAACCTCTTCCAGGATTATATGGCTAAATTGCCCTCCGACCAAATCTACGCCGCAGATTCGAGCGTAATAGTATTGACGCAATACAAACCCAACCACATCACCTACGAGACGATGGCGTTCCGCGACAGGCTCGCAGTATTCTCGGAGATATATTACCCGAAGGGCTGGCAGGCGTACATCGACGGCACTCCCGCCGAACACATCTGCGCCGACTACATCCTCCGCGCAATGGTGATTCCGCAGGGAAGGCACACGGTGGAATTCAAATTTGACCCCGCATCGGTGCGCGTCGGCAAGATAATCGCAGCCGTGGCATCTACGCTGATACTCCTGGCATTGCTGGCGTTCATCGTAATGTATTACAAATCAAAAAATTCAATTGTAGAAAGCAAAGAAAAGCAACAATAGATATGGGACTTCAATGTGGCATCGTGGGACTGCCCAACGTGGGCAAATCCACATTATTCAATTGTCTGTCGAGCGCGAAGGCTCAGGCGGCTAATTTCCCGTTCTGCACCATAGAACCCAACGTAGGCGTGGTTTCGGTGCCCGACGACAGGCTCATCGCACTCGAAAAAATAGACCATCCGGCGCAGGTGGTGCCCGCGACCGTTGAGATCGTGGACATCGCAGGACTCGTGAAAGGCGCAAGCAAGGGCGAGGGCCTCGGCAACAAATTCCTCGCCAACATCCGCGAGACCGACGCCATCATCCACGTCCTCCGCTGTTTTGAGGATGAAAACGTCACCCACGTGGACGGCACAGTAAACCCCGTCCGCGACAAGGAAATCATTGACGCAGAATTGCAGATAAAAGACCTCGAGACCATCGAGCAGCGTTACGCCAAGACCGAAAAGATAGCCAAGACCGCCAAGGACAAGGACGCGGCTCTCCTATTGCAGGTGATGGACAAGATAAAACCCGCCCTCGAGCAAGGCAAATCTGCCCGCAGCGTGGAGCTCGACGAAAACGAGCAACAGGCGGCAAAACAGCTTTTCCTCCTTACGAGCAAGCCCGTGATGTACGTCTGCAACGTTGACGAAAAGTCGGTGCTCACCGGCAATAAGCACGTGGACGCAGTGCGCGAGGCTGTCAAGGACGAAAACGCCGAAATCCTCGTCAGCGCAGCCAAGACCGAGGAGGAAATCGCCGAAATGGAATCCT
>JAEEGK010011125.1_pt1 | contig 20618 bp, 14 predicted proteins | sample 8958771 | NCBI WGS metagenome assembly JAEEGK01 (sample SAMN16246547, study PRJNA631951) | gut metagenome | biome: gut microbiome; feature: rumen; material: SC-attached | host: Bos | place: Iran: Karaj | collected 2018-10
TCATGGCTACCGAGGACGCAGGCATCAAGAGCGTCGGCGCAAACAAGAATTACGTCTCCACCGTCTACGCGCCGGATTCTCTGGGCGGCTACGCCTTGAGTGAGTTTACTAATGGCCGGAGAAGCGGCTGGATGTACACCATCGACGGGAAGCACCCCGGTTACGGGCTCAAGGAGCAGAAGCTGGAGGACGGGGACGTGGTGATCTGGCACTACGTCAACGATTACAGCTATGAGGTAGACGATTGGTTCAGCGAAGGCCAGTGGCAGGCGCTGGGCGACGGCACTTACTACAACCGCTGGCTGCTGGCGCCGGACCGCTTCGGCGGCAAGGGCGGCGGCGTCTCCGAGGATGATGAAGAAGAGGAACAGGAAGAGGACGAAACCGACGATGAGAATGAGGATGAAGACACCGACTCCGAACAGATAAAAGGAGAAACCGTTACCGTAATTGCCGATGTGGAGGATGGTGAAGCTAAAGCCGCCGTCGAAGAAGACGACGTCACGGACGCGCTGGAAAATAGCAAGGACGATACTCTTACGGTCATCGTTACCTCCGACGAGGAGGCCGATAGCGTGGAGCTTGAGCTGACCGCTGAGGCGGTCAAGGCAGTGTCGGACGCAGATACGAACCTGCACATCAAGACGGAACACGGCACGGTGAAGCTGGATACGGAAACCCTGACTGAGCTGGCAGACAGCGGCGAGGCCGTTACGGTAACCGTTAAGGCAAATGAGGACGGCACGACAAAGCTGGATGTGGCCGTGGGCGGCAAGCCTGCCGAAGTGACGATGAAGGTGGAGCTGCCCTCTATAGAGGATGGCGAAGTGCTGGTCATCGTACAGGAGGACGGCACTGAAGAAATCGTCAAAAAATCCCTGGTGGAGGACGGCAAGGTCTATGCGGAGCTGCCTGCCGGGACAACGGTTCGGATCATTGAAAACAGCAAAGACTTTGAAGATGTGAAGGAAAGCGACTGGTTCTCCGACGCTGTGGCTTTTGCTTCCAGCCATGAGCTTTTCGTGGGCGTCAGCGAAACGGAGTTTGCACCGAAGCAACCCATGACCCGCGCCATGCTGGTAACGGTACTCTTCCGCCTGGAGGATGAACCGGATACTGCGACACTGATTGATTTCAACGACGTGAATGATGACACCTGGTTTACGGACGCCGTCGAATGGGCTGCCGCCGAGGGGATCGTCAACGGTGTGGGAGACGGACTCTTTGCGCCGAACGACAATGTGACCCGCGAACAGATCGCCACCATGCTCTATCGCTATGTTCAGTACCTCGGCTATGATGTAAGCGACAGGAAGAGTTTGGACACTTTCTATGATGGCGATCAAGTGTCCGATTGGGCCAAGGAGGCCATGCAGTGGGCGGTGAAGATCGGGCTGTTCCAGGGTGACGATACCGGCAGCCTGAACCCGAAAAACAACGCCACCCGCGCGGAGGTCGCAACACTGATGCAGCGCCTTGTGGCTTTCCTGGTGAAGTAAACGAGAGGTTTCCCCCCTGTAAATTGCGGGGATACGGAAATGCAGGAAGACTTGGGACGCGGCCTTTCCGCGTCCCAAGCCAGAGTTTTGGGAGGTATGGAGGAAATGAAGAAAACTCTGTCTTTGGTCCTGATTCTTATTTGTCTGTTTGGCTTGATCGTCCCTGCCGCAGGGACCGGTACGGATTTGCAGACACTGGTGAATGGCAGCGCAAAGTACATGCTTTCCGCTGTGAAGTCGCCGGAGCCCGGCGACGTGGGTGGAGAATGGGCTGTGCTGGGTTTGGCCCGATCCGGCTATACCGTGCCGGATGGTTATTTCGAAGGTTACTACGGCAAGCTGGAAGCCTATGTGAAAGAAGTTAAAGGTGTGCTGCATGCGCGGAAATATACGGATTACTCCCGCGTGATCATCACCCTTTCCGCCTTGGGCAAGGATGCCCGCGATGTGGGCGGTTATAACCTGTTGACCCCCCTGGGGGATTACGACAAGACCATCTGGCAGGGGCTCAACGGCCCCATCTGGGCGCTGATCGCCCTTGATTCCGCAAACTATCCTATGCCGCAGAACCCGGATGCAAAAACCCAGGCTACGCGGCAGATGTATATAGATTGCATTTTGGACGCCGAGCTGGATGAAGGCGGCTGGACCCTCTCCCGCCGCAGCGCCGCCGACCCCTCCGACCCGGACATTACGGGTATGGCGCTCCAGGCTTTGGCAAAGTACCAGGATCAGCCCGCCGTGGCAGCGGCGACGGAACGGGCTCTCAGCATAATGAGCGAGAAACAGGACGCCGAAGGCGGTTACTCCAACATGTGGGGTGCGGCCAATTCGGAGAGTACGGTGCAGGTGCTGGTGGCTTTGTGCGAGTTGGGGATCGGCTGGGACGACAGCCGGTTTATCAAAAACGGTCACAGCCTGCTGGACAATCTCTTGACCTTCCGCACTTCTTCGGGTGGCTTTTTTCACATTGCAGACGGCTCTGACGGCGATAACCAGATGAGCGCCGAGCAGGGTTTCTACGGTCTCATCGCCTGTCTGCGCCATGAGAAAGGCATGAATTCCCTCTATCGGATGACGGACGCCATCTCCATTGGGGATGCTCCCGAGGTGGAGGTCCGCGCGCCAGGTACAGGTCTGGAGGGGAAAAACAAAGACGTGACGCCAAGGGAAATCACAAAACCGGGCGTGACCTTCAGTGACATCAAAAACAGCCCCAGCAAAGCGGCCATCGAAGCCCTGGCAGCGAGGGAGATCATCAATGGTATGAATGAGGCTGAGTTCCGCCCCGACACCACCATGACCAGGGCGCAGTATGCCACCATCGTGGTCAAGGCGCTGGGGCTGACGCCCAAAGCCAACGACCGGTTTGCGGATGTGGCGTCAAACACCTGGTATGCGCCTTACATCGGCACGGCGAATACCTATGGCATCGTCAATGGCATTTCGGATACCGAGTTTAATCCGGAGGGCACCATCACCCGGCAGGAAGCCGCTGTCATGACGATCCGTGCGGCGAAGCTCTGTGGCCTGGAAACGGCTATGAGCGAAGCTGAGCAGAATGATATCCTCTGCGACTATATGGACTATCGGCAAATCGCATCCTGGGCGAAGGAATCCATGGCCTACTGCTATTGGAACGAGATCCTGAACACAGACGATCTGAATGCAGAACCGAAGCGGGAGATTCTGCGGGGCGAAGTGGCTGAGATGCTCTACCGGATGCTGAATTTGGCCAACCTGATTGCCTGAATTGGAGGGAATGCGATGTCAAAACGAATCCTCCCTTTTCTGCTTGTCTTTGTTTTAATATTGGCCTTCCTCGGCTGCGGTCAAAAGAATGATCCCGCAACGCAGCCTACCCCGGAGGGTGGCTTTGACGAGGCGGACGTGGCCTACTCCCAGGAGCAGGGCATGGAGTTGGACCCGGAGACCGGACGGGACAAGTACCTCACCGACCCGGTGCCGGAAGGAATGCCTCTCCCCGTGGAACCGCAGGACGCAGAGGTCACGGACACGGAGTATCATTGTACACTTTCCATCGACTGCTTGACGATCTTGGACAACATGGAGAAGTGCGATAAGAATAAACAAGAACTGGTCCCGGAGGATGGCTGGATTTTGGAACCCACGGAGGTGGTGTTCTTCGATGGGGAGAGCGTTTTCCAGGTGCTCAAGCGCACGTGCAAGCAGAAGGGTATCCACATGGAATTTGAGAATACCCCCATCTATAACAGCGCCTATATCGAGGGAATCCACAACCTGTATGAATTCGACGTCGGGGAACTGAGTGGCTGGATGTATTCCGTGAATGGCTGGTATCCAAATTACGGCTGCTCCCGCTATGCCCTCAAGGACGGGGACGTGGTGGAATGGCGCTATACCTGCGACCTGGGGTATGACGTGGGTGGCGGCTACGCCGTGGGAGGGTGAGCAGGCTATGATTCAAAGCACAAATCTTCCTTTGTCCACCTACAGCTTCCAGAAATACGGGAGTTGGAAAGAGGTCCAAAAGCAAGTCGATGAGCTGGGACTGGACGGATTGGAGGTCATTGCCGACCCGGACAATCTGGTAGATGACATCCCCCGCAGTTTGGTGCAAGGATACCACATGCAGTTCTACCCGGATTGGGTGGACTTCTATCGCCAAAACGAGAAGGCTCTTATCCGTAAATTTGGAAGCTTAGCGTTTGCTGAGAACTTTTACCGCTGTAAGACTCCGGACGATCTGGTCCAAATTTTCCGAAACGACCTTCAATTGGCGATTCGTTTAGGCGCTCCATATGTGGTCTTCCACGTGTCCGACGTTTCTCTGGAGGAGGGCTATACCTATACGTGGGAGCACACAGACTATGAGGTTTTAGATGTTGCTATTGAGGTTATCAATGAGATCCTTCGCGGTGTGAAGCCAACCTTTGATTTTCTGGTGGAAAATCAGTGGTGGCCGGGATTCTGCTTCACCGAGCCGAAAAAAACGGAGTATCTTCTCTCCCGCATTGAATATCCCCGCGTGGGAATCATGCTGGATACCGGGCACCTTATGAATACCAATTGGAAGATCAGTAGCCAATGGACAGGCATAAAGTACATCGTAAACAGGATTGAGGAACACGGAGAGCTGTCTAAATGCATCTATGGCCTGCACTTTCATCAGTCTATCAGCGGGGCTTACTGCCGGAAAACGGTGGGCAAGCTTCCGAAGGGCTTCCCTTTGGACTACTACGATGAGTTTTCCCGCAACTACGCTCACATCCTGCAAATTGACAGACACCGTCCTTGGACGGAAGAAGAATGTGTGCTGATTCTGGATCGGGTACAGCCCAAATATCTGACCCATGAAATCGGCGGAAGTGTTTATCGTGGAAGGATCAGTGCAATCAATGCTCAGATTCGTACGATTCGCAGAGGCTATGGAATGGGCTTGGACAAGCTGACGATCAGTGAAATAGAAGCTCTCCGGGAAAAAGCAAAACAAAAGCCGGAGCCGACAGGCAATTGGTTTTTGGATCATGTCATTCGCGGGATAACTTAAACCGATGGTCAACCGAGATACCTTTTCCAGCTATCACCCGCTGGTGAACTTCCTATACTTTGCCCTGGTGCTGGTCTTTGGGATGTGCTTCATGCACCCTGTATGCTTGCTCATATCCCTGGGCAGCGCCACGGCGTACAACCTGTATCTAAAAGGGAGAAAGGGACTGCTTTTCTCCCTTAGATTCTTGCTGCCCATGATGATCCTGGCGGCGATCCTGAACCCGGCTTTCAACCATGAAGGAGTTACCATCCTGGCCTATACTCCCAACGAAAATCCTATCACCCTGGAGAGCCTGATTTACGGGGTGGCCTCTGCTACTATGCTGGTGAGTGTGGTCCAATGGTTCAGCTGCTATAACGAGGTCATGACTTCGGACAAATTCGTGTACCTTTTCGGGCGGATCATCCCCGCTCTGAGCCTGGTACTGAGTATGACGCTGCGTTTTGTGCCCCGGTTCAACGCACAGATGAAAATTATCCGCAAGGCTCAACGCTGTGTGGGGCGAGACGTATCCAACGGCAGTATTCCCCAGCGAATCAAGAACGGGGTCACCATCCTCTCGATCCTGGTGACCTGGAGTCTGGAGAATGCCATCGAAACGGCGGACAGCATGAAAAGCCGGGGTTACGGCCTGCCGGGACGGTCCGCCTTTTCCATCTACCGCATGGACAGCCGGGACAAGCTCGCCCTCCTGTGGCTGGGCTTCTGCTTGTGGTATATCGTGTTTGGCTGGCTCAGCGGCAGCTTGTACTTCCGCTACTACCCCAGCATCAAGGTCGCGGACTTCGGCCCCTTTCCCCTGAGTTTCCTCTTGGTTTATCTGGCTATGTGCCTGACGCCCCTGATCCTGAACGGAAGGGAGGATATGAAATGGAAGCGTTTGAAGTCCGGGACCTGAGCTTTGCCTATCCGGAGCAGCGGCAAGATACGCTGTCTAAACTATCCTTTTCCGTCCCCCAGGGGCAGTTCGTCACCCTCTGCGGTCCCTCCGGCTGTGGGAAAAGCACCCTCTTGCGTCAGCTGAAAACCGTGCTGGCCCCTGCCGGATATCGCCGGGGAGAGATCCTGTTTGAAGGCAAGCCACTGAACGAAGTGGACCAGCGAACCCAAAGCGCCCGCATTGGCTTTGTGCAGCAGTCCCCGGAGAATCAGATCGTCACGGACAAGGTCTGGCACGAGCTGGCTTTCGGCCTGGAAAGCCTGGGGTACGACACCCCCACCATCCGCAGTCGGGTGGCGGAGATGGCCTCCTTCTTCGGTATCCAGACTTGGTTTTATAAGAACGTCACAGAGCTCTCCGGGGGCCAGAAGCAGCTTTTGAACCTGGCCTCCATTATGGCCATGCAGCCATCGGTGCTGATCCTGGACGAGCCCACCAGTCAGCTGGACCCCATTGCCGCTTCGGACTTTCTCGCCACCATCGGCAAGGTGAACCGGGAGCTGGGCACCACGATCATCTTGACGGAGCATCGGTTGGAGGAAGCTTTCCCCCTCTCTGATAGGGTGCTGGTGATGGACAGAGGCCGGCTCATTGCGGACGGAACCCCATCAGAAGTAGGGGAAGCCCTCCAGGGCAGCGGGCACGGGATGTTCCTTGCCATGCCCACCGCCATGCGCGTCTGGGCCTCGGTGGAGGACGCTTCCCCCTGTCCCATCACCGTGCGGGACGGGCGGGACTGGCTGGAATCGTATGCAAAAAGGCATTCTCTGAGCGTGATCCCGGAGGTTAGAGAGGTTGCCGCGTCTGAGGAAAATGCCATCACGCTGGAGGACGTGTGGTTCAAGTATGAAAAGGACCTGGCGGACGTGGTGAAAGGTGTGAGTCTGGCGGTCAAGAAAGGTGAGTTCCTGGCCCTGCTGGGCGGCAATGGTACCGGAAAGACCACTACTCTCTCCCTTATCGGCGGCCTGCAGGAGCCTTATCGGGGAGAGGTAAAGCTAAACGGCAGGGTGGGTACCCTGCCGCAGAATCCTCAGACACTGTTTGTGAAAAAAACTGTTCGGGAGGATCTGTTTGAGATCTTCCGGGGCGTGAAGCTGGAAAAGAAATACCAGGAGAACCGTGTGGCGCGGGCGGTGCAACTCTGCTGTCTGGAGGAGCTGCTGGACCGGCACCCCTACGACCTGTCAGGAGGCGAACAGCAGCGAGCGGCTCTGGCAAAGGTGTTGCTTTTGGACCCGGAGATCCTGCTTCTGGACGAGCCCACCAAGGGCCTGGACGCGGAATTCAAGCAGATCTTCGCGGTGATCCTGAAAACCCTCCAGCGCCGCGGCGTCACCATCTTCATGGTGAGCCATGACGTGGAGTTCTGCGCAGAGCAAGCGGATCGCTGCGCACTGTTCTTCGACGGGAACATCGTTTCCCAGGGTTGGCCCAGGGAGTTCTTTTCCGGGAACAGCTTCTATACCACTGCCGCGAATCGCATGGCACGAGGCCTACTTCCTGAAGCAGTGACTGCCCGTGATGTGATGGCTGCCTGCGGCGGCGAGCTGCCGCCAATTCCGGAACTGCCGGAGGAGATCCCGCCGCTGCCGGAGCCGGACGCGGACAGTGCGAATGCCAAGCCGTCGAAGCTCCCGCTGTGGCGTGTCCTCCTGGCTGCCGTCACCGGGATCGCCGCCATCGGCCTTTTTATCTATACTCTCTCCCATCAGGACCTTTCTTCACTTATTACAAAAGACGGACTGACGGCAGCGGCATGGCAGGATATCCCTCTGTATCTGCTCCTGGTGACGTGTATGCTCGCCTGCGCTTTCTCTCTCAGCCGGAAAGCTCCTCAGCCGGTACGGGCACAGACGCCGAAGGAGAAACGGAAGCTCTCCAAGAGGACCTTGACAGCGACAGCCTGTATCCTCCTGCTTATCCCCCTGACGATTTTCATCGGCGTCTACTATCTGGGCGGAACGCAGTATTACCTGATCGCGTTTCTGATCCTCCTGGAGACCATGCTGCCCTTCTTCCTGGTGTTCGAGGGGCGGAAGCCCCAGGCGCGGGAGCTGGTGGTGATCGCTGTGCTCTGCGCCATCGGCGTAGTGGGCCGGGGAGCTTTCTTTATGCTCCCTTCCTTCAAGCCGGTACTAGCCCTGGTAATCATCTCCGGCGTTGCTTTTGGTGGGGAGGCGGGCTTCCTGGTGGGAGCTATGACCATGGTAGCCTCCAACGTCATGTTCGGACAAGGGCCCTGGACGCCTTTCCAGATGTTCGCCGCAGGCATCATCGGATTTCTGGCGGGAGTGCTGTTCCGCAAGGGCCTTCTCCGCCGCAGCCGGGTATCCCTGTGCATCTTCGGGGCTATCGTCACGGTGGTGATCTACGGCGGCCTGATGAATCCAGCAGCAGCTCTCATGTATGCCCGAACTCTCAATTGGAACCTCCTGCTTACCTACTACGTCTCCGGCATCCCCGTGGATCTTGTCCATGCAACGGCAACGGTGCTGTTCCTGTGGTTCGCTGCAGAACCTATGCTGGAAAAGCTGGACCGCATTAAAGTGAAATATGGACTGATGGAATAAGCCTGTAATAACTCTTATAGAAATGTCCCCAAAGCGTATTCCTGTGTAATTATATTTGGGAAGGGTAACTGTCAGCGGAACGATTCAAAAACCCTCCTAATCATGCATGGGAGTGGAATAAATGTGCTTTTGGTGCGGTGAATTTGCGGGTTGAGAGTCATACCGCCTCCTCAACTTGATTCACCGCTGGACACGCAGAACGAATATACTTCGACTGCCAATTCCCTCTCGTTCGCACGCTTCCCGAAAGTATTCCGGCCAAAGCCGAGAGTACATCGGGAAGCGTGCTTTTGCTTTCAGCCCTATCTGATACAGAATCGTCCCAACCAGACCCACCTGCAATACAGATGGGCTTATTACGCCAGAGCCCCCCCGTTTCTGAGATTTGGTCAATCCCAAATTTCTGAAACGGAGGATAAAGCAATGGCAATTCGGGACCAGTATAATCCCGACTATGAGAAACTATACCCTGGGGCAAAGATTACTCCCGAAGTCGCAAAGGCCCTGAAGCAGAGTGATCGGAAGATGAAGTACCTGGAGGTCGAAATTAAACGCGGCATTTTCCGGCAGGATTTGGACGCAAAGACTGCGCAATTCACACCCGCACGAGAAGACTCTCTGGAACGGCTCTATTATGACGAAAGCATGGAGTTTGTTTCGCATGCTCCCACTCCAGAGGAAATCGTCATACATAATGACGCGGTGGAGAGGCTACGCAAAGCGCTGGCATTGCTATCCTCAGATGAACGGGCCCTCGTAAAAGCATTGTTTGAAGACGGCTTGTCCGAGCGCCAATACTCGAAGAAACTTGGCTTATCTCAAAAAGCAGTAAACAAGCGCTGGCACAAAATCAGAGAAAAACTGAAAAAACTGATGAATTCCTGAAACTTCTGGTTCTCAACTCCCTCACTCGTCGGCATAGAGAGTGAGGGGGTTACTTTCCTCCTCCATGGCTCTTTGACAAATCCATATCCGGCGGCTAAATAACTTCAGCGAGTGAGCCCATGAACGGGACAAGCGATGCGGAGGATGCGCCAAGACCACCTGCGGAAGAATAGCGGGACAGCTATTGAGGCGTCCCCCTGTTCCTTTCGCCAATGACGGCCAACGAAGGTGCCCAGCGGGTCCATCCATCCAAAAACAGCTTTGGCAGGCTGTGTCGCCAAGACCTCGCTCGCCTATAATGGTACCCCTGCCCAGCCACAGTTCACACAATGGGGGCAGCTCGGAGAGATCCTCGGAGGGGTGAAATCCCCGGAGCGCAGCGCCAGCCGCGGTTTAGCCCGCCGCCCACGCCTGGGGGAGTAGTGTCGAATACAGGCAAGCGAAAGAAATCTCAGAAACGGTCATGGGCCGTCCCATGCAACGGGGCGGCCCATGTTTTCAAAGATGGGGGAATTGAACTGTGGACAGACATATCTTGCGAGGCGATATCTATCTAGCTGACCTGCGTCCTACTGTCGGATCAGAACAAAGCGGAGTACGCCCTGTGCTGATCATACAGAACAACACCGGGAATAGACACAGCCCTACTGTGATTGCAGCTGCAGTCACCAGCCGACAGTCAAAGGCCAGACTTCCTACGCACGTCTCTGTAGGGGAAGTGCCGGGAATGTATCCAGATTCAATCGTTCTGCTGGAGCAGCTGAGAACGCTGGACAAGAGCAGATTGCTGGATTACATCAGCACGCTGCAGCCGGATACCATGCGGGAAGTGGATAGGGCGATTACCATCAGCGTCGGGCAAGGCTGAGAAGAATACAATGACACATGCCGAACTGACGGATAACCTGACCTTCATCGCAGCAGAGGAGATGCTGGAACGCCTCGTGGCTAAATCTGTGCTGACCGGGAAAGAGGCACAACTGGTGCAGAAGAGGCTTAGAAAACAGCTTTTTCCGACCATTGTGGCATTACCACTGATGTCGAAATCATATGAAAACTCACATTAATCGGCGGCGAAACGTGATTCCCTGTTTCACCGCCGATTTATACGTTGCCTGCGATGGTTTCGTCTAAGGTTGCTAATCGTCGTGAATGCAGAAGACAGCGTAAAGCGGGACAGAGCGGATACCGTTTTCAAACCCGAAATTTTTCTCAGAGATCCGGATTGAATAGGCCGGTTTATAAAGCTTCACATATTCGTTCAGGCTGACTGCCGTGACGTTCTCTCCACTTTTCACCTCAATGGGAATGAGCTTGCCTCTCAGGGAAACAATGAAATCCACTTCTTTGGTCCCTTTATCGTTTCTCCAGAAGTAAGGTTTGAATCCGGAGCGGACTAGCTGGGTGTTCACATAGTTTTCAGTCATCCCGCCCTTAAAATCTGCCAGCTCTTCCTCCATGAAGAAAATATCCTCAGCACGGATATCCTTCTGCGCAGCCAGAAGCCCCATATCCGAGAGGTAGATCTTGAAGTCGTCGATGTCCTTATAGTTCTCCAGAGGTTTTTCAATTTGCCCAGCGCGATAGACCCTCGAAAGCAGATTTGCGGAAACCAGCCACTCTATGGCATTCTCGTATTCCGATGCTCTTGCGCCTGTTTTGATGATCTTATATTGGAAACGCGTATTTTTCTTTGAAAGCTGTACGGCAACGGTTCCGTAGGTCAAACGGGTTTTCTTGATTTCATTTGCGCTTTCCTGATATTTGCTCATATCGTCCAGATAGTCCATCTGAATCGTTTCAAGCACATGCCGAACCTGAGTAAAGTCCTGCGTGTCGATGAAACGCGCGACGACTTCGGGCATCCCTCCCACAGCCAGGTATTGCCGGTAACGCTTCCGCCCGGCCTCATGGAGTGCGGCAGGCATTGGGGAGTTTGCTTCGTAACAGTTGTGTATTTGCTTCACGAATGCTTCTTCACCGAGAGCAAGCAGGAATTCCTCCATGTCCATGGGGTACATTGTATAGCGGTCGACCTTTCCCACAGGGAAAGCGTATTTCTCCCGGTTGACCGCTACGCCGAGAAGACTGCCAGCTGCGATCACATGGTATTCCGGCGCTTCCTCGCAGAAGTACTTCAATGAAGTGACTGCCCTTTCACAGAGCTGAATCTCATCGAAAACGATCAGCGTGTTGCCCCTGGTGATGGTCTGGCCGCTGATATGAGACAGAATGGGAAGCAGATACGCAGGGCTGATATTCTCCTTAAAGGTTTCAGCAAGCGTTTCACTGGTTTGAAAATTGAAGTAAGCGACATTGTCATAATTCTGCCGTCCGAACTCCAGGATCGCATAGGTCTTTCCGACCTGCCGCGCCCCCTGAACGATCAGAGGTTTCCTGTATTTGCTGGCTTTCCATTCTTTCAAATACTCGGAAATCTTGCGGTACATATACATGGGATCCCCCCTACAGAAGAATTCGATGTAGAATAATAGTACCATATCAGAGATTTTAATGCAACTATAATGAGATAATCCACATTATTTTCTCTATCGGTTCAGGAAGCGCTGATGTAAGCACCAAGAAAGAATGCCATTGATTGTCGTATGGACGCGATTATTTCGATTCGTGATTGCTTTAGCAAAGGAGAGAGCTTTGCGATGTGTTAAACCTCCAATTAACCACTCATTTCAAGCCGCAGGATACACAGGCTTTTGTGATTTGCAATAAAGCTTTGATAATAGTGACTTAGAATGCAGAAAAAATTGGCAGTTTCAACGAAATCAGGAAATATTAGAAAATTGTAGAAAGGTGTCCCCAAATGGCCGTCTCATGAAATTATGGAGATAGAGGGAGGATTATGGTTTCTCATAAGTTGCTAAGGACCAAGATACATAGAAAGGATATATCATGAAGTTCACAGAAGAAGAGATTCGAAAACTGTTCGGATCTGAAGCGGCTGAGGATGAGTCGATTGATAGATTAAAAGAGTATTATTTTAAGAGCAGCGTATACGAGCTAGTTCACACCGATCTCCCCTTGAGAATCTTAGTTGGACACAAAGGTATAGGAAAGTCAGCAACCTTTAAGGTTTCATACGAAGAAAACCGCATCAAGAATAAAGTTGTTGTGTGGATCAGGCCGGATGACATAATGGAAATCTGCAATGGTAATGCAACCTTTTTGCAAATGATACGAGATTGGAAGGCCGGGTTATCGAGCATAATCTACCAAAAAGTGATTGAAAGCGTGGGCTTAGATTATGAGGGTAATACTGGAACGGCACTTACAGTTGCCGGGAAAATCGTTAACCGGGTTACTGAGATATTCAATAAAGTGATTTCTGACAAAGCAGATACGCAAATCGTGAAAAAGGACGTTATTCAAGCGTATTTGCGCAATCACAAAATATACGTTTACATAGACGATTTAGATAGAGGATGGACCGGAACACAAGATAGCATCCGAAGAATCTCTGCATTATTAAATGCGGCAAGGGATATTACTAATGACAATGAAGGACTTTGCATTAAAATTAGTCTTAGATCGGATGTGTATTTCTTAGTTCGCACCTCGGATGAGTCGACAGATAAAATTGAAGGATCGGTAATCTGGTATTCATGGACACAGCATCAAATCCTTTGCATGTTAGCAAAACGAATACTCTCTTTTCAGAATAAAAACGTATCCGAAAGAGCTCTTGAAAAGCAGCCTCAGTTTAAAGTCGCTGAGTACTATAATGTTGTGTTTGAAGATAGGTTTTATGGACGTGGAAAGTGGTCAGACGTTCCGATTCATAAAGTGCTTGCTTCAATGATTCGACGACGTCCGCGAGATCTTGTGAAACTGTGTATCTTAGCTGCCCGTTCAGCCAGAGAGAAAGGACACGAGATTATAATGACGGACGATTGGATGGACAATTTCGACTATTATTCTCAAGAACGGCTACAGGATACTATTAACGAGTATAGATCCGAATTGCCGGAAATCGAACGACTGTTACTTGGGATGAAGCCGAGCAACAGAGAGAGACACACGTCAGAGGAATTCTTGTATACGACGGATGAATTGTTCAAGAAGCTAGAAATAATACAAGGGCAAAAGCCGTTTTTCTTTACAAAGGAGACACAAGCAACTACCCAAGAATTGGCGGCATTTTTATATAAAATCAATTTCCTCGTCGCCCGAAAGAGAGTAGAAGACAGCAGTATTATTGATCGGAAGTATTTTGAAGAAAACAAATACTTGTCTAATAAATTCATCGACTTTGGGTATAAATGGGAAGTGCATCCTGCATTCAGATGGGCGCTGTACCCTGATGCCGGCAATGAAGTCTATAACTCCTTGGCAATCGATAACGAATTATGAGAATAATCGGTTGCCATTAATCTGGCTCGGTTTTGAGAGGAGTGACGACACGTGGGGCATGAGCGAATAGGCTTCTTGCCAAGAACTAAGCAGTGGAATAGGCTAACAGAACAAATTGCTGCCTATGATGGAGACGTTAGATCAGCTAAGGTGATTGCTGATCAGGCTTTGCGTGCGATTCGGGATAAGTACAATAGCCTGACAAATGATGAATCATTTATTAAGGCCATACGTTTTTTTGTGACCCTGTCAGTGTCAGCATCAAAAGAGAACCAAATTTCGTTTCTTCAATCAGTAGGTTACTCCATCCCGTAGGAATTAACTATATACTCAATCCTTTCAAACGCAAATCTTCAGATTACTACTGAGTCAGGCTCGCTAGAGACTAATAAGCTTGTTAGAGATTCTGCGATGCAAGCAATAATCGAGTATTGCCAAAACAAGTGTGAAGATGATCAGCTTTCATTTTTCAACGATACCGATGATAGTGTATGGAGAATGATTGGGAATGGTGCGGCTTTCTGTGAGATGACTCGGTCGTTCTTTGCAGCTTTTACTAATCGGCAGTTGCGTTATTATATTGAACGTACTGCCGCTAGCACGATTGATGATTACAGCCGCTTAAACTCCTTCATTTCAAATCTTGAAAAGACCTCGAACGAAATCGCGGATCATTCATTTGAAATATCGAAATTGGTTCAGTCTTATGCCGCCGGTTGGTATAACACTCATGCTAGAACAAAAATCCCGACCGATCAAGAGATAGTAAACTTTTTAAGGCTTTCCTTTGGGAAACTGCGGGAAGAGTTCCGAAGGGAGGCTGAGGGGGCGTGAATACTCAGCCAAAGATAATTAGAGTATTTTGTGGCGAATTGTGTAGCAGCTCAGAGTGTACCAGCAAAGAAATCAACCTCCTCTACGAAAAGCATAACGACCTGCTGCAGAATATAACTGTAAATCTAAGCCGATTCGTGAAAAATCCCCACAGCCTTTCAGAACGGATGCTGGATTTGCTTCAACTTGCTGCATTTGTATTTTGTGCTGACCGTCTTGCTGATAGAGGGGAGAGGAATAGCGTTGAAAACTCGTCGTGGGCGCGGTCTTTTGAATTCCATGTACCGGTTGCGGATGTTGAATTCTGGAGCAACCCGAAAGTCAAGGAAGCGCTAAGCGCCGCATTGCAGTTTATGACGGGGGATAGACAATACGCTTTCATATTTGAGGAATCAAACCATGCTTTGCTGGAAAATGAACGGGATCAACAAAGCCTGTTTGACACAGAATACGTCACACTTGAAGATGCACAGAAGACTGACGTTATGCTGTTTTCAGGAGGGCTAGATTCTCTCGCTGGAGCTATTGAGAGACTCAACACTTCTGATCATACTTTGTGTCTTGTTACTCATAAATCGCAGAAGGTCGCATCTCATATCCAAGAAGTCCTGATTGATCATTTAGTCAGACGATATGGCCAGAGAATTATTAGATATGGATTCGAATGTCACAACAAAAAAGGAACACCGAGCATCGAAGAAACGCAACGAACGAGAATGTTCCTGTTTACCGCAATCGCTTTTGCAATCTGTTCATGCTATAAGAAAGAAGAATTTTTCATTTACGAAAACGGTATGACTAGTTTGAATTTTCCAAAGCAGTTGGATGTTTTTAATGCTAGGGCCAGCAGAACGACGCATCCTAAAACTGTTGGGCTTCTACAAGAGTTTTATCGGTTATTTGATTCTGGATTTTCAATCCGCACGCCATATTATAAAGAAACAAAAGAAGATGTGTTGAAAGTATTTGGTCGGTACAATGAGAATTCAATCATAGCTAGTGCGGTCTCTTGTAGTTCTTCTCGTAATCGGCCTGCAACTATGCCTCACTGTGGTTGTTGCTCCCAATGCATTGATCGTATACTAGCAATCCATGCAGCTGGATTGCAAGAATATGATGCCCAATATGCTGAAGACATTGTCACATCTATTCCAAATAATGAAACGCTACAGCGAGTATACCATACTATACGAATGGCTACGGGGGAACGAGTGCAGAGTATAAATGAGTTTTATCGGGAGTATCCATCAGAAATCATGGATATTCTTGAATTCTGGCCATTAGATAATCCAGATGATGCACTTCAAGAGGTGTTTGAATTATATAACAGATTTGGGGACTCTGTTTTACAGGCCCTTAAAAACATTAATTATCAATATGATGATTTAAGTAAAGAACCCAATAAGCCTTCTCTACTCAGCATCATATCTGATCGGAGTTATTTGCAAAGCCCGTTTCTAATGAGAGTGGCTGAAATAGATTCGATACTGAAGCATTCAATACCTTTGAGCTTCAAAAGGAGGAAGCCGGACTCGGAAAATGATTTTAATGATGTTGTACAAGGAATTCTAGTTGCTCATGGCGAGTTTGCGCGAGAGTATCCGATAATTCAATTTGGATTAACTGCTTATAAGGCAGACCATAGTCAAGGGGACTTGCTCATTGAATCAAAGTATTTGCGGGGAAGTACTACCCCAAGTGTTGCTGTCAAGGGAATGACAAATGACATTGTTGAGATACCTCCTGAATATGGAATCCTGTTTGTTGTTTATGATCCGGAGAGAAGCATAACAGATGATGATGTGTTTATTTCTTCGCTTCAGAACAGCCGTCCGAATTGCTATGTAAGAATTTACAGGTAGAACTACCGCCATTTGCTTCACACATGTGTACAACCTCTATGCTATCCATAAAGTATGGAACGCCGGTGTACATGGCCAATACACTATTGAAATACTATGCCCTCCCAGTATGCTTGCCTTTGCCCTAACCCAGTACACAAATGCAATTAATAATTTGAGTCGGCCTTCATCACAAGAACGAAAAAGAGTGGTACCAACGGTTTTGCGTTGATACCACTCTTTTTATACATGGATACTAGTCCTTCAGCTGACCTGATTACACAGCTCATGAAGGATCAGGAGCATTTAGAAATTAGTTCATGCTGTTGTTGCAATAGCTTGCTGAAACAATCAGTACCTACAGCAAATCTTCAAATCGTATTCTCTTTTCCTCCAAATTGAAAACTATCCGATTCTTCCTTTCAGTGAAGTGATGACATTCTCGAACCGAGCAACTAAATCATCATATGTCATTATGTCTGCGATATGCTTATACTGCCTTCTTATGAGCTCAAAGTCACGTTTTTGTTGTGAGTTGAAGTGGTGGTTTCGACCAGCAATAATCATAGCTTGAGGGCTGACGATATCAAGCTCTATTCCGGAAGGCAGCATAGCAGATAACTTTGCTACCACTTGATTCCGGCTTTTTTCTGTTGAGGTTAAACAAAATATGTATTTTTCAACTTGCTGAATGACGCCAGAAAACTCTCGGACCGGGACATAATTATTCCGGTATGAAGCTTGTTCTGTGAGCAATTGCATTTCCGGCTTTTTTATTTCCAAAATGTCCACAAACCCATTGGTATCTACTAAGACAAAGTCGGGGCGTTTATCATACCCATCTACACCTGCGAACTGGATTTCTCGTGTGCAAAGAATGTATTTCGGATAAAGCAAACGCAGGATGTTTTGAATCTTGTTTTGCCAAGCGGTCTCATGGATTCCTTTACTATTATTGATCATTTGCTTTAATTCTTCCAGTGCGGAAGAAAACTGAGCAAGCTCAATCTCAAGATTTGCCTTTGATATTACCGACGTGTGCTCTTTGCCCAATATATAGCGCTCATATATGGCCTCGTATTTGTCGGTTTCTGGAAAGTACTCTTTAATTCTGCTAGCAATTCGGCTATGAGCATACTTGTCTAATTCGGCCGTTTTTGGAAAAGATTGAATCATTTCCCGAAAAGCATCGAGAGGTATTCCGCCTACGGTTTCCCAGTCTCCTCCTACATAAAAATCTCTATCTATTATTTCGTCGACTTTTCTTAGGATGGAGATATTTCGGTATGCGACAAACATTTCTTGCTTGAGAGTAATATCATTCGAAAAGAAAAAGAGATGCTCAGTTCCAATCACTTCTGAGTCAATCTGGGTGTAAGCCTCTCCAACCGTCCCAATGCAAAAACAAAGGGTATCTTCAAAGTCATCATCAGGGGCCTCGCGAACCAAACTGCTGTCAATAAAGAAAGTGTGTTTGATTGGGATGCGATCCCCGTCAGCGAGTCTCTGTTGAAGATCGCCTAAGCCTACAGATGGAGTGTAGCAAAGAATGAGTTCATTGCTTCTTTTCTCAAAGCTTATTGTCATTAGTCTACCATTGCCTATTCTGCACCCATAGTTGTGCAACTGTCGGATTTCACTTCAACGCATCCAAAATACGTCTTTCAGAGTTTCATCGGATATCTCTTTGATGCATTATAATACCATATAACCTGTTTGGGGAAAAGACCGTATCTGTGCTTCCTTATTGTTATAATGAAGCGGAATCTGGTCAGCAGGATCTGAAGCATCATCTACGACTAAGCGTGTAGGGAATGTCTTTCTGACCAATTCTCAACCGTTTCTTTTGTTGGGTTTGGTGATAGCTTTTACTGAGTCAACTTGCTATTGTGTGTCGCTGAAGGAGGTCAAAAATACTATGTCCAAGATCAAGAACATAGCCCAGGGCTCCTATGTGACCGTCATCAAGCCCAGGGACATGAACCCGGCAAAACTGCGGGTGGCCGCCTATGCCCGCGTCAGCAGCGATTCGGAAGACCAGCTCAATTCCTACATCGCCCAGGTGGATTACTATACAAAGTATATCTCCTCCCATGAGGACTGGGAACTGGTCGACGTCTACGCCGACGAGGGGCTGACTGGCATGGAGGTGAACCACCGTGCTGAATTTAAGCGCATGATTGCAGACTGCCACGACGGAAAGATTGACCGAATCCTGGTCAAATCCATCTCTCGATTTGCCCGCAACCAGGAGGATTACATCCTCCATATGCGGGAGCTCTTGCGAATGGGCGTCACGATCTACTTTGAGAAGGAGAACATCGACACGGGGAAGATCACCTCGGAGCAAACTGCGGATATCTACGGAGCCTTTGCGCAGATGGAAACCACCAGTCACTCGCAGAATATGCGCGTGAGCTTCCGCATCCAAATGGAAAAAGGGATCTTCATTCCGGCCAAGGCCCCCTATGGATACCGGCTGGTGGATCGGGAACTGCATATCGTCCCGGAGGAGGCTCAAATCGTGCGGCACATCTTCCGGGAGTTCCTGAAGGGACGCGGCAAACAGGATATCGCAAATGAGCTGAATGAGCGCGGTGTTGTCCGCAGCAGTGATCGCCGTATCAGCAGCGCACACGGATGCGGAGCTTGGTATGTAGACACCATATACTATACCCTCACGAATGTTACATACACGGGGGACCAGGTTTGGCACAAAACCTGCAAGACCGACGTCCTACCATACCGCAAGGAGAAGAACAAGGGCCAGAAACCCAAATACATCGCTGAGGACTGCTGTCCGGCCATTATCTCCAAAGACGATTTTGGAAAGGCTCAGCAGTTGATTGCTAAAAGGCAGGAGACCTTCCCCAAGAAGCCATGTTCGAATTCGGTATTCAGCAAACGGGTATTCTGCGCAGAGTGCGGAGCTCCTTGCCGAAGGAAGAAAAGCAGGGATCACATCTACTGGGTGTGCTGGCGGCATGATCATAGCAAAGCAGCCTGCCCAGCCAAGGGAAGGGCAGAGAAAGACATCCGGGAGGCCGTTTGCAGGTTCTATCAAAGGATTTGGAATGGCAGGGATGTGATCCTCCGTCCGATTCTGTTGCAGCTCAAAGAACTGCAGGAACGTGAACTGAGAGCTAATCAGAGAATCGGAGAAATCGACGCGGAAATCGCGAGACTTACAGATCAGAATCTTGTACTCACTCGATTGAAGTCGAAAGGGTATATGGATTCTGATCTTTATTTGTCTCAGATGGACGAGATCAACGCCAAAGCGAGAGAACTCCGCCGGCTGCGCAGAGAAATCTTGAAAAAGACAGGCGAGGACAAGCAGATCCGCCAGACCGAGGAAATGCTGGATTATCTTGAAAACAGCGACTGCTGGATGGACGAGCTTGATCCGCTCATCTTCTCCGTGATGATTGACCGCCTGTTCCTGACCGCAGACGGTACGATCCGAATCAGGCTCCAAAATGGTCTGGAAGTGACCGAAAAACTGACCACAGAGGTGAGATAAATGGCATGGCAGCGAACGATTCCCTTTGGATATCGGATGGAGCAGGCGGAGCTCGTCTGTGAGAAAACAGAGGCCGAAACGGTGAAGCGCATATTCTCCTTGTATCTCGCCGGCCGCTCTTTGAAGTGCATCGCCGAGGCCATGATGGAGCAGGGGGTTCGGTATCACAAGGGCAAGCCATCCTGGAACAAGAGTATGGTAAAACGAATCCTGGACAACGAGAAATACCTTGGAGATGGAGAGTGCCCTCGCATCATCTGCGACGAGGATTTCCTTGCCGCCCAACGGTTCAAAGAGGATAACAATCGAAATACACCATCCCTGGCGCAAATCGTATCCATCAAAGGAAAACTCGTCTGCGGCACTTGCGGGGAAAGAATGACGCGGCTGTCTCCGGGAAAAGGTATCGTGAAATGGAAATGCCGAAATCCAAGCTGCCAGTGCTCCGTACGCCTTTCAGACGATGAACTCATCGTCAAGCTGGACAACTGCGTTCATGTGATCATGCAGAAGCCGGAACTACTAGAAAAATGTGTGGCTTCGGCACCTCCGGTCCAATCTGACGCCATGCGGCTCGAAAACGAGTTGGCCGTGGCTTTCAATCGCGGCGTGGAAAACGC
>JAEEGK010011126.1_pt1 | contig 20618 bp, 7 predicted proteins | sample 8958771 | NCBI WGS metagenome assembly JAEEGK01 (sample SAMN16246547, study PRJNA631951) | gut metagenome | biome: gut microbiome; feature: rumen; material: SC-attached | host: Bos | place: Iran: Karaj | collected 2018-10
GATCCTCAGGAGCTCATCGATGCCTTGATCAACGAGTGCAGCGACCTGGCTGGTCAGGCTACTGCCGCCGGATACAATGGCTTGGCAGGTCAGATAGGCGACTATGCCTTCGAACTGGAAGATATTGATGTTACGGATGTGGCTGCTGCCGCTGCCGCCATTGAACAGGCTGATGCCATCATGGCTAAGTTCAAGGCTGCTCTTGCCGAGATGGAGAACGTAGATGCCATGCTGGCTAAGATAGACAAGATCCTGCAGACCACCAACTATCCCGGCAAGGCCGACTTCCAGAGTGCATACGAGAAAATCCTCAACTACAAGGAGGGTGAATTCAAAGGCGAAGGCGAAGACTTCGCTGCCTGGATTCTGGGTGCTGTAGAGGAAGGCAATGCTGCCATCCGCGCTTACAACTTCACTCAGGTGGCTACTGTTGAGAATCCTGCCGACTACACCTTCCTGGTGCAGAACCCCTGGTTCATCAAGGAGACTGCCGCACCTGACTTCGTGGACGGTGAATACATCTTCCCGAATGTAGAGAACTATACTGAGGGTAGCTCTAACGACGACCTGACCAGCGAGGGCTGGAAGGTGACGGGTACCTACACTGGTGGTGACCAGCGCCTGAACTGGCAGCGCAACCGCAGCTGCTGGAACGCATGGGGCAGCGGCATCAACGGCACCATCGCCGTAGGCCAGACCATCGAAGGACTGCCCAACGGATACTATACCGTGAGCGCTGACCTGATTACTCAGGCTGAGTGCCTGACCGATCAGCACGTCTATGCAGAGAGTACAGCAGATAAGAAGATTTCTTCAAGCCTGACTAAGGAAGGATGGGATTCATACGAATGGGAGACCCTGAGCATGACTGCTGAGCAGAAGGTGCTCGTGGTGGACGGAGTGCTCACCATCGGTGCTGAGGGCACAGGTACTGGCAGCGGTTCGGCTGGCTGGTTCCTGGCTACCAACTTCAAACTGAACTATCTGGGCGAAGCAAGTGCAGATGCCCTGAAGGAAGCTTACGACGCAAAGGTGCTGGCTGCCAACGCTCTGGCTGGCAACATGCACTTCGCTGCCGACAAGAAGACCCTGAACGACACCATCGCCAAGTATGCCAACACATTAGACTACATCGCTGCCCTGGGTGCCCTCTCAGCTGCTATGAATGAGGCTCAGACCAGTGAGGCTAAGTACGAGGAGTACATGCAGGAAGGCAAGACACTGCCCACCATCAAGGAGAACCTGGAGAATCAGGGCGATGCCGTCTACAAGGCCGCTAAGGAAATCGTTCAGTTCGCTTACAACTTCTCAATGAACTGGATTGCAAGCGAGGCTGCTACCTACACGAAGATTGACAGCATCGTGAACTACACCAAGAGCTATGTGAACGACTATACTCCTGTCTATAACGCTGCTGACTCTGTGGCCAACGAGGCACAGGCAACAGGTAAGACTGCCCTGCAGAACCTGATGGCTGAACAAAAGGCCGTGCTGATCAGCGCAATGCAAGAGGCTAACGTGGTGACCGAGTACATCAAGGCTCTGAACGAACTGATGGCTATGGTGAACAAGCAGAACATCGTGGACGATCAGAATGCCAAGGACTACACCGCATTCATCCAGAACCCGAACATCGAGAGTGAAAACGGTTGGAACTTCGTGCGCGGCAATGGCGACAAGAACTCAACAAGCGGACAGTGGTTCGACGGTTCAAGCACCCGCTACATCGACTCTTACAACAGCAAGGACGTGACCGACGATCAGACTGGCGAAACCACTCACACGGGTCTGGTAGGCTTTAAGGCTTGGCAGCTGGTGAAGGATCTGCCCAACGGTACTTACAACTTAGGTGTTTATACACGTACTCCAGCTGAAGGTGCTTACGTCTTCACTTCAGTAGCTGCTGCTGATACTGCATTCGTTGAGATTCCTCTCGACTACTACCTGGACGAAGAGTTACAAGAGCAAGTTATTGCCAGCGACACACGCGGTCCTATCTGGGCTGAAGCTAAAGAACTCATTGATAACGGTGCTGTGTCTGAGGGTGATGCTTTGTACACCTACTACTCTGCTATCTACAATGCCAACAATGGTAACGGTCGTGGATGGAAGCATCAGGACATTAATGTTATAGTAGACAAACACGAGCTGACCATCGGTGTGAAGACTGGTGTGGCCGGTGAGAACGAGAAGGTATTCGGTGGAAACTGGTTCTCAGCAGGTGGCTGGACGCTGACACTCATCGAGGAAGGCAACAACGAAGGCTGGAACGGCCCGATTGCCGAAGGCATTGAGAGCGTTTCGAACAATGCCAATGCTCAGATTGAAGGTATCTACACCCTCACAGGTGTGAAGGCCAACAAGTTGCAGCGCGGTCTGAACATCGTGGTTCGCAACGGAAAGGCCGTAAAGGTAATGGTAAAATAAATTAAAACTTCAGGTCCTGTGCTCTCGCATGCGAGAGCACAGGACTTTCTTTTCTCTCAGAGAACTCCGAGAACTCAGAGAACTCCGAGAACTCCCCCCAAAACCTCCTGGCCGCCCTTCGGGCCGCCCACCTAAGACGAAACACCCGAAAGCCCACCTTATTATAATAAACGCACGCGCGTAAGGCTCGGCTTCACCACATACGCCCACGGCATCCACAAAATGCCCACGGCACCTACCCAAAAAACGACAATAACAAAAAACAATATAACTAACTTCATTAAATGTATGTATAACCGCTATTATGACTTGGTCAGAAAGACCTTTATGGGGGTCGGTCTGGCCTTGATTTGTGGAGGATTCACGGCATGCAAGGATGACTACAAGCTCGATGACGAGGGAAACTATCCCACGTGGTTGGGCAATAGCATTTATGAGGCCCTAAAGGATCCTTCCTCACTTGAGAGCTCCGGCTCAGCAAAGCTCACCGGCACTTTCAACAACTATGTAAGACTGATTGAAGACCTGGGGCAAGCCGAGACACTGGGCAAGACGGGTTCGAAGACCATCTTCCCTGCCAACGACGTGGCTTTTCAGCGTTTCTTTGCCAACAACACATGGGGCGTGAGCAGCTATGACGAACTGACGCTCGACATGAAGAAACGACTGCTCTATTCCTCCATGCTCGACAACGCACTACTCGTTGAGATGCTCTCCAACGTCTCAGACGGTGCTACATCAGTGCTCAGAGGACAGGCACTGCGCCACTCAACAGCCATCGACATCACAAATACCATCAATACCTGGAAAAAGGCAGATATGCCCGTCAACAACAGGTATTGGGAAAAATACTATGACAAAGGCATTCACATCGTGGCCGATGCTACCGACCACACTATGATTCACTTCACCGAGGAGCAGATGACTGCCAACAGCATCACTACCCGCGGCGACAACAGTGACTTCGAAGTGCTCACCGGTTCGAAATATGACCCTAACACGAACTCGGCTTATATCTTCCGCAACAAGATTATCAATCCCGACGTAACGTGTAAGAACGGTTACATTCACCAGATGCAGGACGTGCTCGTACCACCAGGCAACCTGGCTGAGGTCATTCGCAACAACAGCAACAGCCATCTGTTCAGCCGCATGCTCGACCGCTTCAGTGCACCGTATTATGGCTACAAGGCCAATCAGGTGACGCAGAGCTACAACAGCTATGCCCAGCAGAACGGACAAGAGCAGATAGACTCTGTGTTCGAAATGCGCTACATGAGTGCCGTTTCGCATGTGAATGCTGCCAGCAATTCGGCCAGCGGAACAAACGCAACCGACCCTAACGGCACGACCATGGAGCACCTGCTGCCATACGATCCAGGGTGGAACACCTATAACCACGGCAACATCAACACCGATATCGCCGCCATGTTCGTACCTACCGACGAGGCACTGCAGAAGTACTTCCTCCCTGGCGGCGAGGGCGAGTTCCTCATCACCACTTTCGGCACCAAGCCCAACACGGTGCAGAACCTTCCGGAGAACATTGACTCCATACCCCAGCAGAACGTGCTGCAGCTCATCAACAACCTGATGAAAAAATCATTTATCAGCACTGTACCATCCAAGTTCAGTCATGTCATGGACGAAGCTAACGACCCCATGGGCCTGTCGCTCGACGTGCTCTCGAAAAACAGCGACGGAAGCTATGATGTGAAGATAGCCAACAATGGTGTGGCCTACATGCTCAACAAGATGTTTGCACCACCCTCACTCATCGCTGTATCGGCTCCTGTCACGCTGAACAAGACCATGCGCATCATGAACACAGCCGTGAACGATGGTAAGAACACCTCACCACTGTCACTGAACTTGAACTACTATGCTTACTTGCTGGCCATGAGCGCCAACTACGCCTTCTTCATCCCCAACGATGAAGCCTTCGGCAAGTTCTATGTTGACCCCACATCACTGAGCGACGACCAGCCCCGTGCCCTCCGTTTCTATTACAGAAGTGTCAGCCCGTTCGTGTTCTGCTCGCAGTGGAAGTACGACAAGGCCACCAACACTGTGACCGACTCTATCGGCACGTTGGGTACAGCCAGCTTTGGCTCACAGCTCACCGACATCCTGAACTACCACACCGTAGTGTTGGCCAGCGGCGAGAAACTGGGCAGCAACGGCAACAAATATTATAAGACCAAACACGGCGGTGCCATCATCTTCAACGGCTCAAACGTAAAGGCCGGCAACGTCAACGTCAATGACCACATCGGTGACGCCGTAGCTCCTGTCGTATCACAGGTGCAGAAAGTGTTCAACCAGCAGAACGGTACGTCATACGAGATTGACCACGTGATTCAGGCTCCTCAGCAGTCGGTCTATCAGGTGATGAAGAACAACACGCAACTGTCTGAGTTCAACAATCTCTGCAACTGGCACTTCGACACCACTGGAGAAGAGGAATTCGACGAAGAAGACCTCATGAAGTTTGCCAGCGACCGACTGATTGAATTGACCCTTTCGAACAAAAAGCGTTATCTGTCATACAAGACCTTCCTTGAAAAGAACGGTCTTGACTATAACGTCAACTACTTCAACTCTTACAACTACACCGTCTATGCTCCTGACAACACGGCTATGGCAAAAGCATACGCTCTCGGCCTGCCCACATGGAACGATGTGAAGGCTGTGTACGACCAATATAAGGACAGCTACAAAAAGGCTGTTGACGATCATACCGACATTCCTGCCGATGTACAGGCTGCCCGCGACAAGGTACTGGCCATGATCTATGAAATCAACGACTTCGTACGCTATCACTTCCAGGACAACTCTGTCTTCGCAGACAATGTAGTTGCATCCGGTGAATATCCCACCGCCTGCTCCGACACGCTCGGTATTCGTCAGAAGCTGAACATCTCAGGTGGTAGCAACATGATTACGATTGCCGACCACAACGGACAGAGCATCAGCATCAACCCTGCTCTTACCAATCAGCTGACACGTGACTATGTGCTCAACAAAACCACACATAGCATCATGACCTCTTCGTTTGCTGTAGTCCATCAGATCAGCACCCCGCTGAACGTCCACAAGGTTGTTGCCGGTGGCAACAATGGCCGCTACGACTACAAATGGAACAACACGTCGGCCTCGCGCCTGAAAGCCTTCCGCAAGACGTATGAGAGCTACCTGTATAGAGCTTACGACGACACATTGAAATATTAAAAGAGATTAAACATTCCGAAAACTAAAAACAGAACAGCATAATGAAACGACTAATCATTTTAATATTTTCATTCTTCAACATCATGATGGCCATGGCACAAGAGGCCCGTATCTCTGGTACGGTGAACGATGCTATGGGTCCCGTGATGATGTGTAACGTGGTCGAGATCGATGGCAACAACCGTATCGTATCAAGTGCGCAGACCGACTTCAACGGCAACTTCGCCATGACCATCAAGAACGCTAAGAACAAGCTGCGTGTGTCTTACGTGGGCATGAAGACACAAGTGCTCTCCATCGGCACACGCACCAAGTTTAATATCACGCTGCAGGATCAGACCACACTGAAGGAAGTGACCGTGACCGCCAAGCGCAAGTTCAGCCAGGGTGGACTGGCCATCCCTGAGAAAGAGGTGTCGGTGGCAGCACAGACGTTCAACATGAGCGAGGTGGAAGGTCTGGCCTTCACTTCAGCCGACGAGGCCCTGCAAGGCCAGATTGCCGGTCTGGACATCGTGGCCAACTCAGGTAACCTGGGTGCCGGTACTTCGATGCGCCTCCGTGGTGTGACCTCTATCAACGGTTCGTCAGAACCCCTCATCGTGGTCGATGACAACATCTTCGACAACCCCGACGAGAACTTCGACTTCCAGAACGCCAACGAAGAGACCTACGCCTCACTGCTGTCGGTGAACCCGAGCGACATTGAGGACATTCAGGTACTGAAGGATGCCGCTGCCACAGCCATCTGGGGTTCACAGGGTGCCAACGGTGTGATTATGATCACCACCAAGCGTGGTGCACGTGGAAAGCCAAAAGTGACCTTAGGCTATAAGTTCACAGGTACTTGGATGCCAAAAGGCTACGACCTGCTGAATGGTGACAACTACACCATGATGCTCAAGGAGGAGTTCTATAACCCCACACAGAGCGCTTCTGCCACCTCGACCATCAACGAGATCAACTACATCCCTGCTGAGTCTTGGGCCGAGGCCAACAACTGGAATAAAAACACTGATTGGGTAGATGCTGTCAAGCAGTTCGGTGAGCAGCATGAGGCTAACTTCAATATCACCGGTGGTGGTCAGAAGGCTACATTCCGTATCTCTGGTAGTTACAGCCACCAGTTGGGTACCATCATCAAGCAGAAGATGGATCGTCTGACCACACGTCTAGTCCTCGACTACAACGTGTCTGACCGTATCCGCTTCTCTACCAACTTCGCTTTGACGTATACCGACAACCTGAAGAACTATACTTACGGTAGCAGCAAGAGCAGCGGTTCGCATAACAACCTGCTGGCTATGGCTCTGGCGATGGCACCTAATGCCAGCATCTGGCGTATGGACCCGTATAATAACAATACGGGTGAATATTTCCTGATGAATCCTACCGTCAACGGTATGACTCCTGATGACGGAAACTATACCTCGCAGGAGTTGCAGGACGTTGTGGCCATCGGTAACCCTGTGGCTTATGCCAACAAATCATGGCAGAAGGAAAAGACCTATAGCATCGTACCTGACTTCAACATCAAGTACGAACTGCTCGGCACGGAAAACGGAAAGACGCGTCTGACCTTCAATGGCCGCGTCTACTTCGATATCTATGCCTACTCGAAGCCGACCTATATGCCTGGTAGTCTCTCTAACGGCAGATATACCGATGGTGATTATAATTTTATCACCAATACCGAGACCAACCAGTTCAAGATGGGATCGCGTGTGGAACTGATTTTCACCCCTGCTTTCAAGAATGAGGACTTCTATCTTACCATGTTGGCAAGATATGAGGCCGGTACGCAGAAGAATACGTATCAGTACACTGGTCAGAACTCCATTCCTAATGGCATAGAATCAGCTACTATCGATGCCAGCCTGATTGGAATGGACAACCAGCCCAGTAGCACCAAGTCGGCTTGGCAGGACTTTATCTACAATGCCCACTTCTCCTATAAGTCGCGTTATACCATAGGTTTCTCATTGCGTGGCGATGGAAACTCTAAGTTCGGACCGAAGAATCCGTGGTTTATTTCACCTGCTGTCTCCCTGCGATACAACCTTAGCGAAGAGCCGTTCTTCACACCTCTGCGTAAGGTCGTTTCGATGTTCGGTATCCGCGGATCTTGGGGTATCACCGGTAGTTCCAACGTTGCAGTCGACAACTATTTCAACCAGTATAATTCTCGTGCCGGACGTTATGGAACCAGCTATTACACCACAATGAGCGGTATGAAACTCGATGATTTGCGTCCGCAGAAAAAGACCGGTCTGAACCTCGGTTTCAACGTAGGTTTCCTCGAGGATATGATTGAGGTCGACCTAAACCTCTATAAGGATAATACCAAGGATCTGATTATGAAGGGCCTGCCCATTCCGACATCAGCCACTTGGAACACTTCTACCGCACTCTCTTACGGAAACGTAGGTGAGATGGAGAACAAAGGTTGGGAGCTGTCTGTTACCGCTAATAAGTTTATCAGGATTAAGAAGTTCTCAGTGACAGCCAGCGTCAACCTGGCTCAGAACGTCAACAAGTTGCTGGAGATGGATCAGCGTGTATTGGACAACCTGAACTCACAACCCAGCTGGAGTAATCGTGGTTCGAAGTCTATTCTCAGCCGCGTCGTGGTGGGTGACCCGCTCTGCTCTATATATGGATTCCAGAACTTAGGCGTGTTCCAATATACTTACGACTACCTCACCAATTACAATACCAAACAACTCCAGTTACAACAGCAGGCTGCTGCCCGTGGCGAGGCCTACGACTGGAACTACGAAGCATGGATCAACCAGCAGCTGGCAGAAGGCAAGACCTTCCCCGTGGCTACTGATGAAGAGGGTAAGGTCATCATGACCAACACCGGTGTACCCAAGCATCTTGCTTATTATTATGGTGATACAGATTATGAGTTCAAGGGTGGTGATGCCATCTATGAGGATGTCAATCACGACGGTACGATCAATGAACTCGATATCAAGTATCTGGGTAATTCACTGCCGAAGATGCAGGGAGGTTTCAGTCTTACATTCCAGTATGGCAACTGGAAAATGGTATCCCGCTTCAACTTCCGTTGGGGTAATAAGATCATCAATACGGCTCGTATGGGACTGGAGAGCATGTATGGCACAGAGAACCAGTGCTCATCGGTTACCTACCGCTGGCGTAAGGATGGTGATGTGACACAGATACCACGTGCCCTCTATGGAACGGGCTATAACTATCAGGTGAGTTCGCGTTTTGTTGAGGACGGTTCGTTCCTGCGCTTCAACAACCTGCAGATCTCTTACAGCGTTCCTAAGAAGTCGCTTAAGAAACTTGGCGTGAACTCGCTTTCTGCTTATGTGACAATGAACAATCTCTTCTGTTGGACGAAGTACACTGGTATTGATCCGGAAATTGCTTCTGGAACCTATACACCAGCCTCTGATGGTGCGACCACTCCAAGGTCTAAGTCTATCACTGCCAGCCTCAGCTTTGGCTTCTAACAAAAGAGTTACATCATCATAAAACATAAAGTATATGAAAAAGATAATTTCAATCATATTTGCAAGCATCGCATTGACATCTTGTGTCGATACGGTCATCTTGCCTGACAACAAGACTGTCGATGACGACTACTGGCAGAAGAAGAGCGAAGTGGATGCTGTTGTTGCAACTGCATATGCCCAGCTGAGAGATGAGGCTGCCATTCGTAACATGATTGTCTGGGGTGACTTCCGTTCCGATGAACTGGTGGTGACCTCTACACTGCCTACCAGTGCTGCCTACAGAACGGCACTGCAGCAGATCTATTCCTGCAATATCGAGACAGAGAATGCATTTACCTCTTGGTATCCTTTCTATTCTGCCATCAACTACTGTAATCTGGTGTTGGAAAAGGCTGAGAGCGTGATTGCCGTAGACCCGGACTATACGCGTGGCGACTATGATGCTAACAAGGCACAGATGTTGGCCTTGCGCTCGTTCTGCTATTTCTATCTTACAAAGGTGTTCCATGATATCCCTGTGACACCCGGTGCATACCTGAATAGCAGTGACGACCTCAACGCGCCGCAGGCTAATCCTGATTCAGTACTTACCATGTGTATCAATGACTTGGAGGAGGCTTCTAAGTATGCCGTCTCTGGTTCTACCTATGGTGACTGGCGTGACAAGGGCTATCTGAACCAGGATGGTATCAATGCCATTCTGGCTGATATCTATCTCTGGCGCGGTTCCATCAATCGGAGTGCCAGCGACTACGAGGCTTGTGTGAAATATTGCGACAAGGTGATCCAGGCGAAGAAGGAAGCCTACGAGCAGAATCCCCGCCGTCGTCGCTATGGCGATGAGGAGGTGAAGAATTACTATCTCTCCGACTATAGTGATATGTATGATGACCTCTTCGGACAGACAGGCCAGAATGCGGACGAGAGTATCTTCGAACTGCAGTTCCGCAATTCCAATGCCAACAACAGAGGTCTCGACCAGATGTACTTCCGCTACAACAGTGCCAGCAGTAACGGCTTTGGCTATCTGAAGGCTGCGCCGATTTTCGGAAAGGTCGATGCTACGGGTAATGGCGTCTGGGTCAACAGCGTAGACCAGCGTCTTTATGATTATGTTTACGATGCCACCAGCACGAATACCGAACAGTTCGGTGTCCGTAAGTTCGTGGCGACAAACTATGCAGGCACCAACAATACTGCTGACAGCAAGCGCGACACCCGTGGTGTGGTCTATCAGAACTGGATTCTGTATCGTCTTACCGACGTGATGCTGATGAAGGCTGAGGCGCTGGTACAACTCTACAACATGGGTGGTAAGGCTGATGGTGATACCCGCAACGAGGAGGCATTCTACATCTGTAAGTTTGTTAACGATCGTGCATTGTCTGATGCCAACAAGGGCTCTTACACCATGAAGTATACCGTCTACAGGGACAAAATGGAGGAGCTGGTGCTGGCTGAGCGTGCCCGTGAGCTGTGCTTCGAGGGCAAGCGTTGGTTTGACCTGATGCGTTATAACTACCGTCACACTGAGACACAGGCTGATCTGAGAAAGAAACTGACAGAGGGCTATGTCGCCAATAGCGACGCGTTCTTCGAGTTGGCACTCCGTAAGTATGCCGTGCCTGCTGCCATGAAGGCAAAGATGCGTGACGAGCGTTATCTCTACATGCCGATTAATCAGGACGAGGTGGAAATCAACACTAGTCTTGTGCAGAATCCTGTGTATAAATCTTCTTCTAAGTATTAATCAAGAATTAGAGAATTAAAGAATTATGATTACCAAGATAAATAATAAGAAATGGTCGAGGATTCTGATGACAGGTGTATTCTGCTGTCTCCTGACTCCAGTCTCCTGTCTCCTTTCCAGTTGCAACGAGGAACCGGATGGCTCTAACCTGTTCTCCTCAGACCAGAAGACCATTGCAGAGATGCTGCGTGACCGTTCAGAACTGAGTGCTTTCTACCGCATCCTGCAAAAGGGTAAGTTCGACAAGTATATGGGAACGTATGGCGAATATACTTGTTTCGCACCCGTCAACGATGGTGTGAACGCGTATCTCGACAGTCTCTATAACGATGAGTCCTACCTTATCTCCAAGGCCAAACTGAAGCACAACGGCATCAAGGAAGATGCCAACTGGAACAGTCTCGACGTGATGGCGAAGGTAGAACTGATGTCCGACTCCTTGTGCGACGATATCGCCCGCTTCCACCTCTCTGGTGAGGAACATATGCAGGTTGACCTCGATGGTACGGCCACCACATGGACCACGATGAAGACAGGCCGTAGCATCCGTGTCGGCAGCTTCGGCGAGGATGCCTACAAGGAGGAATATATCGGTCTTACCAGTCTTAACGACATCTCTGCCATTCTCGACGGTGATATCGAGGCCATCAACGGCATCCTGCATATCTGCTCGAACGTGATTCCACGTTCCGACCGCACCACCGACGACCAGTTGCGTGTGGAGGGTGAGAAAGACCTGAGCATCTTCTATGCCGCCCTTGAGGCAACGGGCTTTGCCGATACCCTCATGATTGAACGCAAGAATAATCCTGACGGTACGGCCATGACCTACGACTTGGGTAACAACCACAACGACCGTGATGGTAACTCTATCTATTATCCCAAGGAGTGTATGATCAAGTGGACCGTCTTTGCCGAGACCGACGATGTGTTCCGCGCTGCCGGCATCAACAGTTTTGCCGACCTGAAAGAGAAGTGTGTGGAGTGGTACGGCAACTGCGGTGCCTGGTATGACTACATCAATGAGAAGGGTATCAAGATCAGCACAGGAGACGACTATACCAATCGGTTTAATGTGGTGAATATGTTTGTGGCCTATCATATCCTGCGTGCCGGTATGCCTATCGACCGCATCGTCTATGAGAAGAATGCCCAGACCAACGCCTCCTGGAACCTCTGCTTCGGCTATGAGCCGCAGGAGTATTTTGAGACCATGCTTCCCAATACGCTTTTGAAGGTATGGGAAACGAACCCTAAGACCTCCAAGGATCTGTGGCTGAACCGTTATCTGACCAACAATACACTGACCAAGCGACTCGGTATGTTCGGTATGCCTAATGACGGCGACCACACGCTGGTATTCAAAGGCGTGTCTGTCAACCGTAATAAGAGCATAGAGACGCTCAACGGCTATATCCATCGTATCAAGGGTATTCTGAAGTACGATCAGAATGCGAAGGACGCCCTCCACGAGCGTCTGCGCCTCGATTCGTCCACCTTCCTCTATGAGTTGATCAACAACGGCCTGCGCTTTGCCACACCGGCAGAGGTGAGTACCCTGAACGGTGGCGGCGACGGTAACCGTATCGCCTTCCAGAACAACTATTTCGACAATATCGTCTGCTACAATCCCGGTACCCTGCTGCGTTTCTGCGTGATGGGCGCTTGGCGAGCCAATAACTCCGACCAGTTCCAGGGATGGGATGTTTACGACTTTGCTGTTAAACTGCCGCATGTGCCTACCGGCGACTATGAGTTGCGTATCATCTATCCTCCGATGGCTCGTGGCGGACTGATGCAGTTCTATCTCGGTAATACCTCCAAACAATCGGATATGGTGGCCATCGGTATCCCCTTCGATGCTTGTGCCAATCCCTACCAGGATGCCACTATCGGCTATGAGGACATCGTGAACCGTGCTGACGACGAGACTTCCGACTGCGGTGTGGCGAGCGACCAACGTATGCATGTGCGTGGTTATATGCGTGCTCCGGCTTCTTTCTCGCGTGGTACTTATAACACTGTGACCGACCCGCTGACTTATAACGAGAATGATATCTATTCTGCTGCCAGCCAGATTATCGGTTCTACCAGTTGCCGCTCTGAGACGGGCTATGGCACGATGATGCTCCGCCGTATCATCACCACCCAGCGCTTTGAGCAGGGTAAGGATTACTGGCTGCGCATCAAGAACCTGGTGAACGATGCCAACCTCGGCTGGTCGTTCGACTTCATTGAACTGGTGCCGCTTGACATCGTCAACAGCCAGACCATGACAGAAGACTGGTATTAAAATAGTTAAGAATTAAGAGTTAAGAATTAAGAGTTATGATTACCAAGATAAATATTAGAAATAAGGTGAGAGGTCTCATGGCAGGAGTATCCTACTTACTCCTTCCCTCCTTACTCCTTCTCTCCTCATCTCCTTTACTCCTTTCCGGCTGCTCAGACTATTCTGATTACAACTCAGTGCCGTCGGCAGGCGACCTGCCCAGTGCCAGCCAGACGTTGTGGGAGAATATCTCCAGCGACCCGCAGCTGACCAAGTTTGCGGCGCTGGCTCAGCAGTCCAAGTTCTCCGAGGCACTCAACAGCCCCCGGTTCTATACTGTCTGGGCACCTGTGGATGCCGCCATCAGCGATGCTGAATTCAATCGTCTGAAGGCCAGTGACAGTGCCACCATCGTCAAGCAGTTTATGCAGCAGCACATGACGGAGTACAACTATCCGATCTCCAGTGCGCTGGCAGGTACGACGATTATCTCGCTCAACGCCAAGCACCATCCCTTTACCCAGGATTCCTTTGATGGTATCGGTTACAGTGCCGTCAATATCCCTGCTACCAATGGTGTGATGCACAAACTGAATGGCATGTCGGAGTTCTACCACAACCTCTATGAGAATATCGACAATCTCTCGGGTTGTGACTTGCTCAAGAACTACATCCAGAAATATGACGAGTACTACCTCGATGTCAATGCCTCCGTCATCGGTCCGCTCCGCGATGGTAAGCAGACCTATCTGGACTCAGTGATGAAGAAGCGCAACAATGTGATCAACTCCATCATGAGAGCCAACCTCGAGGATGAGGACAGTACTTATTGCATGCTGATTCCTAACGACCAGGCATGGAGTGAGGCTTATGCTGCCATCAATCCTTGCTACAACTACATTCCGAAGTTGGACTACATGGACCTTGAGAAGAAGACACTTGTCGCCTCTTCGATGAAAGCCACCGATGCCAAGGCCGACAAGGCTGCTGAGGCTGACGGACAGCTGCAGGACTCGCTGACCTGCCGGAACATCGTCAACAACCTGGTTTTCTCTAATTGGTACAAGGGCAATCAGCCACTCTTTGGAAACGGTTCCTTTGCTCCTGGTGATACGGCTTATACCACCAGTGGCAAGTCACTCACCAATATGCAGGATGTGCTGGATCACACCATCGCTGTCAACGAGATGAGTAATGGCGTGGCGCGTACCATCGACCAGTTGACCTTCCGTTCCTGGAATACCTACAATCCGAGAATCAGCGTCATCGCGCCTGAGGCTACGATGAAGGTGACCAAACTGACCGCCCATAGCATCCCCCTGGAAAGCCTCGCAGGACGCGACAGCCTCTTCAGCAAGGTGCCGAGGATGTTCCGCCAGTGGCTCTTCCCCCAGACCTCCCGTTTCTTCACTTACGTGGCTGTCGACAGTGCCAATATCGACGGTACAACCGGTAAACCGGAGTTCAGTTTCGCTCTGAGAACCGAACGTGGAAGCAGTCAGGGCCAGGGTGTTCGTTCAACGACCTATCACATCTATGTGGTCACCGTTCCTGCACAGGTGGAGGAGCCGCTGGCCGATGTGAAGCCTTACTACCTGCGCTTCTATCTCAGCTGGACCGATGCCGACAACAAGCAGCAGCTAACCGTACTGCCTCAGGGCTCAAAGGCATCATCGGAGATTACAACCGATAACGGTGAGAGCACAGAGACACTTACTTGTGTAGGTGATCCAGGACGTGTTAACGTCATTGATCTTGGTGAGTTTACCTTCCCGGTCTGCTATCATGGCCTGGATGCTTATCCCAGCCTGACGATGATGCACACCAAGAGCTACACCTCTTCTGCCAACCGTAAGAAATACGATCAGCAGATGCGTGTGGCTGGTGTCTTCCTCATTCCGAAGGAATACAACGACTTATGGGCTAATAACGAATAATGACGACGATGAAAAAGATATTTCTATTTTTGATTGCATTCCTTGTAGCAAGCCCAGTGGCTTTTGCGCAGGATGATTTCGATGAGGAGGAGACCTCTACGACCTTCAAGGCACCTAAGCGTACCCAGACGGTCGATACGAATCCGACCATCAATGTGAAAGGTCTTGTGATCGATGCCGCCACCAAGACACCCTTGGCCGGTGTGCGCTTGAAGACCCTCAACGATGACCGTTATGCTGCCATGACTGATGGTGATGGTAAGTTCACCATCAAGGTGCCCACCTTCGCCACCGTGCTCTTCGTGCAGTCGCCGAAGTACATGTCGCAGCAGGTAGGTATCGTCGCCGGCGATTCTACCCAGCAGGTGCGTATCTCGATGCTCAGCGATGCCTTCTCGCCCATGTATGAGGACGGCACCACCATCACGGCCAAGAACAGTTTCGTCTCCGACGGCAATGGACTGACCATCGATGAGGAGATGACCGAGAAGTTGGGTGGCGATATCCGCATGAACATGCATTCCGGCAACCTTGAGCAGGGCGCTGCAATGTTTATCCGCGGTATCAGTTCGATCAATGCCAATGCACAGCCCCTCGTCATCCTCGATGGTGTGGAGCTCGATATGCAGCAGAGCAGACTGTCGCTGCATCAGGGCGACATCTTCAATATGTTGTCGACCATCTCGCCTGAGGATATCGACAAGGTGACAGTGCTGAAGAATGCCACCGCCCTCTACGGTGCCCGTGGTGCCAATGGCGTCATCCTGATCGACACCAAGCGCGGACACTCGATGGCAACGCGTATCGATGCCAAACTCGGGGTGGGGTGGACCTTCGTGCCCAATTATCCCACGATGATGAATGCGGCGCAGTATCGTAACTATGCCGTCGAGGCTCTCGGCACCGTTCCTGAGGTGAAGGAGCGCATCGGATCACTGAACAATCCCCTGCAGTTCAACTTCCTCAACGATGCTAAGGACGGCTACTATTACAATACCTATCACAACGATACCGACTGGAGCGACTATGTGTATCGCACAGCCCTGACCCACAACTATAGTATCAATGTGCAGGGTGGTGACGACATCGGTATGTACAACCTCTCCGTGGCTTATATCCAGACCATGAAGAATGTAAAGTCTACCAGTTACGACCGCATCAATGTGCGTTTCAATACCGATATCAAACTGCTGTGGAACCTGACGACGAAGTTCGATATGTCGTTCTCACGCACTAATCATAACCTCTTCGATGAGGGTATTGCTGCCGACCTGAATGCCGGTATCATCACCTCGCCCGCCTTCCTGGCGCTGATCAAGAGTCCGCTGCTCAATCCTTATCAGTATAACAAGAACATCAACGCGTTTACCTCGCTGCTTGCAGATGCCGACGACCTGTTCAGCACCCTGAACGACGGCAACTATTCGCAGGCCAACCCGCTGGCGCTGATGACCAACGGCTCTGGTGAGCGTAAGAACCGTAACGAGAACACCTTCTTCAACGTCACGCTGACACCTACCTACGAAATCAGTAAGGACTGGAAGTTGACCTCTCATTTCAGTTACTACCTCAACCGTAACTCGCAGGCTTACTATCGTCCCAACATCGGTCTGCCTTCGTTCGCTATCGAGAATCTGGGTACGGTCTATTCCAAGACCGCCTCTATCTTCTCCAAGGAGATCAACGTGTTGAGTAACACCCACATCGATTGGAACAAGAAATTCGGTGCCCACGACATCGCTGCGATGGGTGGCTTCCGCTATACCTATTTCTCTTACGACAACAGCGACCTGGGTACACAGTACTCCACGAAGCTCGAGGACGATAAGAACCCGAAACTCGCTACGGGCAACGATGTCTACTCCACCGTCAAGGGTGCCGACGATGTCTGGAAGAACATGCAGTGGTACCTCTCCGGCGACTATAACTACATGAACAAATACTTCGCCACCGTCTCTGTGCTGGCTGAGTCGAACAGCCGTTTCGGCAGCAATGCTAATGGTGGTGTGAAGCTGGCCGGTGTGAAATGGGCCGTATTCCCCAGCGTGCAGTTGGGCTGGGTGATGAGCAACGAGAACTGGTTCCCGAAAAACTCTGCCATCAACTACCTGCGCCTGAATGTCGGCTTCGACATGAGCGGTAATGACGGCATCAGCAACTACGCTGCCCGCACCTCGTTTAATACCGTGCGCTACAACTACAGCGAGATTGGTATGCAGCTCACCAATGTGGGTAACGAGGAGATCAAGTGGGAGACCACGTCGAAACTGAATGTCGGTTTGCAGGCCAACTTCTTCAACAACCGTCTGGGTCTGAGTGCCAACTACTTCATCCATAGCACCAAGGACCTGCTGGCCCTGAAGACGTTTGAGAACCCCATCGGCGGTATCAACAACTACTGGACCAACGACGGTGAGATCAAGAACACTGGTTTCGAGGTGGGCATTAACGGCAAACCCATTGCCACCCACGACCTGAGTCTGGAGGTTGGTGCTACCATCGGTCACTATAAGAACGAGGTCAAGGCGCTGGCCAATGGCAACTACACCTCTTCTATCTATGGCGACAACAACATCCTGACTGCTGTGGGCAACCCCGTGGGCGTGTTCTACGGCTATAAGACCAAGGGCGTCTTCGCCACGACCGAGGCCGCACAGGCTGCCAACCTCTATATTGTCGACGAGACCGGTGCACGTGAGTATTTCGCAGCAGGTGACATGTTCTTCGAGGATCTGAACAACGACGGCAAGATCGACGCTGCCGACAAGAGCATCATCGGCGACCCCAATCCCGACCTCTTTGGTAACATCTTCCTCAACCTCAGTTGGAAGCGCTTCACCCTGGGCGTGAACTTCAACTACAGTCTGGGCAACGACATCTACAACTACGAGCGTGCCATCCTCAATAGCGGTTCTACGCTCTACAACCAGCAGGTGGCTGAGATTGCCCACTGGCGCTACGAGGGTCAGCAGACCACGTTGCCACGCGTCAGCTACGGCGATCCCATGGGTAACAACCGCTTCAGCGACCGTTGGATTGAAGACGGCTCTTACTTGCGTCTGAAGAATGTCCGCCTGGCTTATCAGGTGCCCATCCCCGAGTCGTGGCAGTCATGGCTGCAGGGCATCTCCGTATGGGCCGAGGGCGGCAATCTCTTCACCCTCACCAAGTATACGGGTAGCGATCCCGAGTTCTCCGCCAGCAACCACCAGCTCTATCAGGGCATCGACTGCGGCAACATCGCTCAGGGACGCGTCTTCTCTATGGGCGTCAAGATCAACCTTTAATAATGCATAATTAATAATGCATAATTCATAATATAAAGAAAGATGAAACATATAATTAATAACAAAATCAATAAGGGTAAGCGCAGCCTATTATGCATTATGCATTATGCATTATGCATTAGCATGCTGTTCGCATCATGCTCCGACATGCTCGAGTCCGACAGCTCGCGTCAGTTGTTCGACCCGGCACTCGACCAGAAGACCGACTCTGTCTTCTATGCCTACGGTGTCATGCAGGCCATGCAGCAGCTGGCCGACCAGTATTACTTCCAGAACGAGCTGCGTGGCGATCTGGTGAAGCCCACCGACAAGGCTTCGCTCCATCTGCGCGATCTGGCTTCGTTCACGGCCGATGCCACCAACAAGTACGACAGCGTGTACCTTTATTACAAGGTCATCAACAACTGCAACTACTATCTGGCCCATCGTGACACCACACTGGCTACTGGTGCCCGCAATGTGGTGTGCAACGAGTATGCTGCCATCGCCTCGTTCCGTGCATGGACCTATCTGCAGCTCGCCCGACAGTATGGCAATGTGCCTTACATCACCGAGCCTGTCACCACCATTGCCCAGATCAATGCCAACACCTCGATGACGAGCTATGATGCCATTCTTCAGGGAGAGGCCCAGATGCTCGAAGGCCTCAAGGCCCGCTATAGCGACGAGCAGCTGGCCGTGCCTACCTTCGGACAGACATCGCGCTCCATCGGCCGACTCAACTGGAAGGACGACCGTGGTCAGAACGTCGAGAAGTTCATCAGCCCCAGCAGGTGCTTTATCCCCCTCAATATCGTGCTGGGTGATATCTATCTCGAACTGGGTCAGTATGAGCAGGCTGCCACGTGCTACTATCAGTATCTGCGCTATGCGGGATTCATCGATCCGAGTAATATCTCCGTCAACTACAACAATTCCTTGAGAACCATCTCTAGCCAGTACAGCCCTATCTTCAAGGACTTCACTGAGTGGCCCATCGATTATAACGATTCCAAGAACAGTTCGCTTTTCAATCAGATGCCTGTCTGGGAGAATGCCTTCTCTCACGGGTCTTCTTCTGGCGATGTAATCTCCTACATCCCGATGGCGGTGAACTATACGATGGGTAAGACCTCTGACGTTCCGGCATCCTTCGGCTATAACTACTATGGCACCGACTCGAAGGATGCGGTGCAGGTGGGAGGCAGCGAAATCTTCAGTTGTCCCAAGACACAGGACATCCAGATTGTGCCTTCTCAGGTCTATATCGACTCTGCCCGCCGTGCGCAGTACTACTATTTCACTGAGCAGGTGAAGGTGGCACCCTTCAACTGGATCGTGAAGAATGCACCCCTCGGCGATGCTCGTGCCTCGATCGTGATGATGGGCGAAGGTGCCGACTCCTCATACGTCTACACCCTCAAGCCCTCTACGGCCTATATCTATCTCTACCGCAACGCCACGGTATGGCTCCACCTGGCTGAGGCCATCAACCGCATGGGTTATCCCGATGCTGCCTTCGCCGTGCTGAAGAACGGTCTGCACTCCGAGCTGCCCAACTACCGTTATCAGGAGGTGTATCTCAAGGACCAGCAGGGCAACGACTCTATCGACGAGAGCGGTAACAAGGTGCTCGATATGACACAGGCCCACGTCGACGATAAGTATTACCTCACGCCAGAGTCCTACGAACTGCTCACCACCCGTCTGCCGTTCCTGGCACAGGCCAATTCCGACATCTTCAGAAATGGTGCCAACAAGTCGTTTGTCGGTATCCACTTCCACGGCGCCGGTGCCGTTGAGGATCTTTACTCCAGCTATCGTTACAGCACCGTGGTCAAGACGAAGATTGCCGACATCAGCAAGAAGTTCGGTCTCAATCTGACCAACTACACCAAGGACGACTATATCAACGCGATGGAGGACCTGCTCTGCGATGAGTATGCGATGGAGTTTGCCTTCGAGGGCACCCGCTTCTCCGACCTCCGTCGTCTGGCCATCCACAAGAACCAGTCAGGTATCTATGGCGGTGGCTTCGGCGACAAGTGGCTCAGCCGCAAGCTCGAGAACAACGCTCCGGGCATCACCACCCAGAACTGTTACTTACCTTACAAATAATGATAAGAAAAATTCCCCGCTCACAACCGAACGGGGAATTTTTTTACCTTTTTACTTTTTTACCTTTACTTTTTTCCCTTTTCTTTCGTTGCCCAGACGAAATAGCCGATCAACAGGATATACGCC
>JAEEGK010011127.1_pt1 | contig 20616 bp, 18 predicted proteins | sample 8958771 | NCBI WGS metagenome assembly JAEEGK01 (sample SAMN16246547, study PRJNA631951) | gut metagenome | biome: gut microbiome; feature: rumen; material: SC-attached | host: Bos | place: Iran: Karaj | collected 2018-10
TATGGACTGTGATGAACTCCTTGTTTATGTCCTTGAGAATCATCCTGTTGAACAGCTCGCGGCTGAAATTCGCGCCTTCGGCGGGCATACTTACCGCTCCCTCGTTCTTTGCAAAGATGGTCTGGAAGTTCTCCTTGTCCGCCTCTGTCACCTTGTCCTTCACGAACAGGGGCACGGGCGTCTCGCCAAGGCTGAACAGGGCCTTCTTGAACTCATCGTAAGGACCGTCGTAAAGGAAACGGAGGGTCCTTCCGCGGGAGGTGGTGTTGTCTATGACTTCCGCCACCATACTGTCGTCATCTCCAAAATAGAGCTTGTTGCCAATGCGTATCTTGCGGGCGGGATCAACTATCACGTCCCAGAGCCTCTGCTCCTTGTTCAGCTCCCTGAGCATAAACACCATAATGTCCGCTCCGGTTTTCTCCTTCTTGCCGTACAGGCGTGCGGGGAAAACCTTGGTGTCATTGAACACAAAGGTGTCTCCTTTGCCAAAATAATCTATGATATCCTTGAAGATGCGGTGCTCTATCTCTCCGGTTTTCCTGTTGAGCACCATAAGTTTGCATTCGTCACGCCATCTGGTTGGCTCTGTTGCGATGCGGTCCTTGGGAAGGCTGAATTGGAATTGTGAAAGTTTCATTGCTTTTAGTGTGGAGTAAAATATATACGGATATGAAACTCAAAAAGTTTCACCTTCCTAAAGCACTTTTGCAAAAACCTCCAGGATGGACGGGAAAGTGTCCTTGAGGGCCTCTTCCAGCCGGGCCCGGTCCATCCATACGGCCTCGGTGATGTTCTCTTCCGTCTGGGGAACAAGTGCTGTATCCTGGGTGCAGGCCATATTGTACCAGAAGGTGTGCTTGAGAACCCAAACGCCGTCGCGCCTGTAGCAGTGGCGGGTTTCGCAGATGAAGTCTTCCAGCTGAAGGTTGTCCAGGCCTGTCTCCTCGAACACTTCCCTGAGGGCGGTCCGTGAAATCTCCTCACCTTTTTCCTGATGGCCCTTTGGCAGGTCCCAGATATCGTTGCGCCTGATCATAAGGTATTGGCCTTTGGCATTGTGCACGAGCCCTCCGGCTGCGTTCACGTCCTTGACTTCACCTCCCAGTTCTTCCTTTGACAGGATGACCTTGCTGCCTACGTATATATTACCCATTGTAGAAAAAATGCTACCTTTGTTTTTTGAGTGCACAAAAATAGAAAAATGTTGGCAGAATACAAGAGCAAACACGGAACGGTGTCGCGACCGCCTTACGAACTGTATATGGCTTTCGCCGATATGCGTAATTTCACGCAGATGCTTCCTCCTGAAAAGAGGGAGTCCGTTACCGCCACATACGATACCCTGAAGGCCACGGTCCAGGGTTTCAACATAGGCGTAAAAGTGGTCTACAGGGCCCCTTATTATCTAATCCAGCTGGAAGACGACAACGCTCCCTTCCACTTTGGCGTAGGCCTCCATTTTGACGAGGCGCCCGAGGGCAGGACTGACTTCTGGATAGAAGCCAGCGCAGACCTTAATTTTATGATGAAGGCAATGCTTGGCGGAAAGATCAAGGAAGGCCTTGACAAGATAGTGGACGGCCTGGTGGCCGTTTCCGAAGGCCGCGCCCCGGAAGGAGTGGACCCCTCAATGTTCAAAGGCAACTTCAATTTCTGATATGGACGGACACGCACTTGCCCTGTCCTGTATGGGGGCGCCGGCCTCGGTGTCCGTCAGGATCAATCCATTCAAGGCCATAGCCCCCCCGCAGGGGGCCTCCCGCGTTGAATGGAGCCCCTACGGGTATGTGCTTGAATCCCGCCCACAGTTCACCCTGGACCCGCTTTTCCACGCGGGGTGCTATTACGTCCAGGATTCCTCCGCAATGTTCGTGGGAGAGCTATTCCGCAGGCTGGCGCCTTCAGGCAAGGGCCTGCGCGTGCTTGACCTGTGCGCCGCGCCGGGAGGCAAGACCACGGATCTTGCCGCATCCCTGCGCCTGCGCTGCGGGGACGGCTTCCTGCTGGTGGCAAACGAAGTGATGCGCCAGCGCGCCTCCGTCCTCTGCGACAACGTCACCCTCTGGGGAGACCCCAACGTGGTGGTCACCAGCGTGGATCCCGCCGCCTTCGCTTCGCTGGGAAGTTTCTTTGACGTGATAGTTGCCGACGTGCCCTGCTCCGGCGAGGGAATGTTCCGCAAGGACCCCCGCGCCGTGGAGGAATGGAGCCCGGACGTGGTAAGACTCTGCGCTTCCCGCCAGAAGAGGATACTGGCCGATGTGTGGCCCGCCCTCAGGCAGGGAGGCCTGCTCATATACTCCACCTGTACCTTCGAGGAGGCGGAGAACGACTGCAACCTTGAATGGGCCGCCCAGGAGCTCGGAGGCAGGATAATCCCTCCTTTCGAGGCCCCTTCCTGCGTGCGGACAACGCGCTGCGGCCACCTGCTTGTGCCGGGCGAAGTGCCCGGCGAGGGCCAGTGGGCCGGCGCCCTGGTCAAGGAAAGCGAAGGGGGAGACTCCCGCGGGAGCCTTTCCGCGCTCAGGCCCCTCAAGGAAGGAGTCCGCAAAGGCGTTCAGAAAGGCAAGGACTTTGTACCAGACTGCGATTATGCGCTCAGCCTGTCCTTTGACCTGAGCGCATACCCCCTTGTGGAACTTGACCGCGAAACCGCGCTCGCGTTCCTGCACAGGGACAGCTTCAGGCTCCCTGACGCACCGCAAGGCTACCTTGCGGTATGCTACCAGGGCCATCCGCTTGGCTTTGTGAAAAACCTTGGAAACCGCTGCAACAACCTGCTCCCGCAGGCACGCCGCATAAGAATGAATATTTATTGATTATGAGAAAGATATATCTGCTTATACTCTCCCTGGCCCTTTGCGCGGGGGCTTTCGCCCAGCAGCGCACGGCGGAGGAATTCCTCCAGAGATACAACACCGTATCAGGCCGCCTTGGCGCAGACGGAGTTGGAATTGAAACCTTGATCACAGAGTGGGAAGCCGCAAACCCGGAAGACATCAATATGCTCCAGGCCAAGTGGGCGTATTACTATACCAAGGCCGCAACCACCACCATAGTCCCAATGGACCAGGAAAAGTATCTTGGAGAGCCTCCTGTTCTGTCCCTCAAGGATTCACTCGACAGGGATGTCAATTATTTCCAGAAAATTGTCTTTGACGACGATATGTTCGGGATAGCCACCCAGGCAATGGACCAGGCCATAAAGCTCGATCCCCTCAACCTGGAGCTGCGCCTTGCAAAGCTCACGGCGCTCCTCACCTATGAGGGAGACAGCCCGGACCTCACCTCCCAGGGCCTAAATTCTCTCATAGACTATCATTATCATTCACACCCCGCCTGGGTTTTCTCCGGCGAACCCGTCACCCAGGAAGAATTTGAAGAGTCAGTTCAGCAATACTGCTATGACTTTTACAAGATAGGCACTCCCACGGCCTTTGAGGCCTTCAGGGAGGCTGCCCAGAAGATGATTGACTACAAGAGCAAGAACGTTGTCTTCCAGAACGACGTAGCCACCTACTACCAGACATACAAGGACAACCCCAAGGAAGCCCTCAAGCGTTACGCAAAGGTCCTCAAGGCCGTTCCTGACGACTATACAGCCATCAAGAACAGCGTACTGATAGCCCGCAAGACAAATGACAAGAAGAACGAGAAAAAGTATCTCGCCCTTCTTGCCAAATATGCTCCTACGGAGAACGAACGCCTTTCCGCTCAAGCCCGCCTCTCAGTCCTGAAGTAATTATTACTTAGGGCCGAAGATGCCCTCAAGGAATGGTATGAGTTCAGTGTATGGCCTGCCGAACCTTTTCCTGACAGGATCAATGTATCTATTATTTCTGGTGGTGAACAGAATGTTCTCTTTCTGGTCATAAACCTCCACGATAGGGAACGTTACGTAGATCATATCGGGATCCGTGTCAGGATAGAAATAATTGTACCAGCCATTGCAGCCCAGTTCATCCAGGGCGTTTTTCTGGCTTTCCCTATCATCCCAGAGGCAAACCTTGTTGTCAACCTCCTGGCTCGTAACGGTCGCTAAGATTTCCAGCCCGTCGTTGTGGTGTTTCTTGTAGTAGTCGTTCAACTGCGTCATCAGTTCAATGCTTCCCGTATGCCCGTATGCCCATAAAAGGTGTACTGTGCATCGGTTGCGTCTTACTACTTCTTCCATCGTGAAAGTCCTTCCGGAGAAATCCTTCAGAGAGCCTTCATACCATATCTGTCCGGGTATTTCTATATTGGTGAGATCAAATCCGTATCCCGGCTTTTGATAGAGAAGTTCTTCCAGGATATACCTTGCATCCTTGGATTCTACATAGGATTGCGGGATGGTGCCTGAAAGGCAGTCGTCACATAATCTCAGCTGACGGCCCAATCTTGCCCAGGACGCGAAAGGCGATCCCGAGAACAAATTCCCGCTTATGTTGAGAGTTTTCAATTTTGTCGAGCTTCCCATACTTTCGTACAACGGTCCGCCCAGCTGTTCGTTATTTGCAAAACCGAGCCATCTCAGCTTGGGGTAATTCCCGAAAATGTCCGGAACGGAGGTCAAGCCGGTAAACGAGATGCTCAGCACTTCAAGGTTGACGAATTTGCCGAAGGATGCCGGTATGGGGCCGCAAAGCCCGGGCTCGTGGTCGATGAATATTTCTTTTACAAGACCGCCCAGATTTCCGATGCTTTCAGGCATCTGGCCTTTGAGACCCTGAAATTGAAATTTCAGGGCAATGTCATTGAATTTACCCATATCCCTGAATATTACACCTGGCAGGGTCTCTCCTGGAATCCACGGTTTTCTCCAGTTGCGTGCATCCAGGGCCTCATAGAAATCCTTCATTATGGTTTCAACCTTGGTTACATTGGGGTGTACTTTCTGGGTAATGGTCAGTTTTACTGACAACGCTGTCCTGCGGTCAAGTTTTGCGGCAATGGTAACGGTTCCTTTCCTCTTGGACAAAGTGTCATTTGCCTTGAAGGCCAGGACTATGTCATTGTTGTTTTCAGTGGCGAGGGGTTTGGGGAGGCCTGGAGTTAATTTCTTTTTTTGGACGGAGATCCAGGACTTTGCATTGTCGTCAATGGCTACGCCAACTTTGGGGATCGCTTTGTTGGTAAGCGTGAGAGCTCCTTTTTTATAGGAAACAGATATTGCAACCGGCCTTGTGGACGGCCGCGCAAACAGTTCATCCAGACTGCGCGTGATATTGGAGTCCGGCAGACGCTGGGAAGGGAGTTTTGGTAAAGGATTAGGCATACAAAAGAGATTGTTTTGATAAAAATAATCACAAATGATTAATTATCAAAACTACCTTTCCGGCGGCGGGAGATCTCTGCGGAGTTGACCAGGTTATGGCAGATGCAGTAAATGCCGCCCGCTATGGAGGTGAGGGGGTTGAGGAACACGTAACCTATCCATATCATAAGGGTGGTGTTCTTCTGGCCAAGTGCCTGGCCGGCGGTTATGTTCTCCACTTTTCCAAACCTGTTTCCAATCCTGTGGCCTATTGCAAACTGGCACAGGCAGCTGACGGCCGGTACTATGCTGATAAGCAGGAGGGACCACCAGGGCAGTTCAGAGCGGACTATCGAACGGGTTGTGATGATTATGGCAAGGCAAAGGCTTACAAGCCATACCTGGAAAGCCTTGCCGTAGTTCCTCATAAAGAACCGCTGGGCTTTTGGCATTGTGTAACGGATGATCCAGGCTGCTGCCGCAGGCAGTATAAGGGTGGGGAATACCTTGCCCAACAGGGTCAGGAAAGAGTTGAGGAAACTCTGGTCCGGATTGGGGTGAACCAGAGGGAAAACCAAAGGTATGAGTATGGAAACCAGCAGGTTGATGAGTATGATGTAGGACATCACCCCGGAGATGCTTCCGCCTATCTTTTCAGTGACCACACCTGCGGCTATTGCCGTGGGGCAGATCCAGCAGAGCATAAACGCCTCCAGCAGCACGCGCGCCACATCGCCTTTCACAAAGAAAAGCGCGGCTGCGCTGGCAAGGCACACTCCCGTCTGGATGAGCAGCAGGTATAGGTGCCAGCGGCGGAACTTGAGGTCGTGCGGGGAAGTGCGGCTGAACTGCAGGAACAGCATCGTGAAAATAAGGATGGGCTGGATGGTCAGGACCGCCTTTTCAAGGGTGGGGCCGGCAGGGTGAAGCGCAGGTATCCAGTGATAGACCAGATATATGCAGACACCGGTTATCATAGCGACAATCAGCGGATTTCTCTTCAAAAATGACTTAAGGCCGTCCATACCTATATTTTAGGATGGCAAATATCGTAAAAATTAATAACTTCGCAGTCTGTTTCAAAACAAATAAAAAACATAATGAAAAAGTTAGTTGTATTTATGATGCCTTTGTTGATCCTTGCAGCTTGCCAGACCAACAAGAAGGTTGAAGGCCTGAACCCAGAGGATATGGACCTCAGCGTCGCCCCGGGAGATAATTTCTACCAGTATGCCAATGGCGGTTGGATAAAGAACAATCCTCTCCGTCCGGAATACGCTCGTTTTGGCGCATTTGACTCCCTGTCCGAGACAAACGAGGAAAACCTCAATGCTATGTTCCAGGAAATGGCTTCACTCGAGACCACCCCGGGAACAGTTGAGCAGAAGATAGCAGACCTTTACAAGATGGCGCTTGATTCCACCAGGCTCAATGCCGAGGGATTCGAGCCCGTAAGGAAATATGTCGATGAGATTTACGCTATCCCCAACAAGTCAGAACTCGTAAAGAAAGTTGCTGAGCTTCACCTTGTAGGCGAGGGCCCGTTCTTTGGAGTAGGCGTTTCCGCAGACCTTATGGATTCCAATATGAACATTGGCTATATGGGTCAGGGCGGACTTGGAATGCGTGACAGGGATTACTACACCGAGCCTGCCAACGCTGCACTCAAGGAGGGATACCGCAAGATGCTCACAAAGCTCTTCGAGCTTGCGGGATATGAAGAGGACAATGCCAAGAGGGCTGACTCCGTCATTTCATTCGAGGATAAGCTTGCCGCAATCTCCTGGACAAGGCTCCAGAACAGGGACGTAGAGGCCAGCTACAACCCTATGAGCTCCGACGAGATCATCAAGAAGTACCAGGGATTCGACTTCGGCACTTACTTCGCAGCACTTGGCCTGCCTCCGCAGGACAAGGTCATCGTAGAGCAGCCGTCCTTCTTCGAGGGATTCGGACCTCTCTTTGCACAGACCAGCCTTGACGACCTCAAGAACTACATAGTATCAGGTATCATTATGGGAGCCTGCGGAAGCATTTCCGACGAGTTCTACGATGCTTACTTCGATTTCTTCAGCCGCCAGATGACAGGCGTTTCAGAGCAGAAGCCACGCTGGAAGAGGGCTATGGCAGTTCCTAACGGCGTCCTTGGAGAGGCCGTAGGCCAGATGTACGTAAGCAAGTACTTCCCCGAGAGCTCCAAGCAGCAGGTAAAGGAACTTGTGGAGAACCTCCGCACAGCCCTTTCACAGCATATCGCCGAGCTTGACTGGATGAGCGACGCCACCAAGGAGTACGCACAGCAGAAACTCAAGGCCTTCACCGTAAAGGTGGGCTATCCTGACAAGTGGAAGGATTATTCCGGAATCAACATCGATCCCAAGAAGAGCTACTATGAGAATATGCGCGAGGTCAGCATCTGGTTCGTCCAGGACAATATGAAAGACCTTGGCAAGCCAGTTGACAAGGAAGAGTGGCATATGTCCCCTCAGACCGTCAACGCTTATTACAATCCTACATCCAACGAGATCTGCTTCCCTGCAGCCATCCTGCAGCCGCCGTTCTTCAATCCTAACGCCGACGACGCTACAAACTACGGGGCCATCGGAGTTGTTATCGGACACGAGATGACCCACGGATTCGACGACCAGGGCCGCCTCTTTGACAAGGACGGTAATATGACCAACTGGTGGACCGCAGAGGACGACGCCAAGTTCCGCGAGAAAGCCAACAAGCTTGCCGCCCAGTTCGATGAGGTTGAGGTCCTTCCTGGCGTACACGCCAACGGACAGCTCACAATGGGTGAGAACATTGCAGACCACGGTGGACTGAGCATCGCTTTCACCGCACTCCAGAATGCCTGGAACGGAGTTCATCCAAAGCCCATCGACGGCTTCACCGCCGAGCAGCGCTTCTATCTTGGATACGCCCGCGTATGGGCCCAGAACATCACCGACGAGGAGATTGCCCGCCGCACAAAGGAGGACGTCCACTCACTGGGCAACAACAGGGTCAACGTATCCATCCGCAACTTCCAGTCATTCTTCGATGCATTCGGCATCAAGGAAGGCGATCCTATGTACCGTCCTGAGAGCGAAAGGGTTCACATCTGGTAATCGATGAACGCTTCTCGCTTCATAGCCGGGAAACTACGTTTCAAGGGAAAGATAGCTATGGTGTCCATAGCTATCTCTTTCCTTGTTATGATTCTTGCGGTCTCAATCTCTGCCGGATACCGCAAGGAAATCAGGGAAGGCGTGTCTTCTTTCTCAGGAGACATAGTCCTGGGCCCTGCAGGGCAGAGTTATCTTAATTCAGACCAGCCTGTCAGCGCCAATCCGTCCTATATGCAGCAGCTGCTGGACGTAGAGGGCGTAAAGAGCATCGCTCCTGTAATATACCGAGCGGGTATCATCAAGCAGGGCACGGAAATCCACGGAGTGGTGTTCAAGGGCGTGGAGATGGAAGGGGAGAGCCTTGATGCCAGGATTCCGTCCGGGCTGGCAAAGATGATGTCCATCTCCGAGGGCGATGCAATGCTCACCTATTTTGTGGGAGACAACATCAAGGCCCGCCGTTTCAACGTGGTGTCCATCTATGACAATCCCCTTGACATTGAGGAAGCCCTGATAGTGTATGTCCCCATTGAGGATATGCGCCGCCTTAACGAATGGGACGAGACCCAGGTATCCGCGCTGGAAGTCACCCTGGGAAGCGCCTACAAGTCCACTATGATGATGGAGGAGAAGTCCGCTGAACTGGGGAACATAGCCATCCTTTACGCACAGGAGGATGAGCCCCAGATGATGTCCACCTCAATAGTGAGGCAGTTCCCCCAGTTGTTCGACTGGCTGGACCTCATAGACTTCAACGTGCTGTTCATATTGCTTCTTATGGCCGTTGTGGCAGGCTTCAATATGATTTCCGGCCTGCTCATAATGCTGTTCCGCAACATTTCCACAATTGGCACGCTAAAGGCCCTTGGTATGACTGACAAGGGCATTGCAAAGGTGTTCCTGCAGGTATCTTCCAACCTGGTGCTCAAGGGAATGCTCATTGGAAACGCGCTGGCGCTGCTCTTCTGCCTTATCCAGGGCAGGACGCATTTCTTTAAGCTGAATCCGGAGAATTACTTTGTAAGCTTTGTGCCGGTGGCGGTGAATGTTCCAATGATACTGCTTGCGGACCTGGCGGCATACATCATAATAATGCTGCTGCTCCTCTTACCGTCGCTGTTTATTTCAAAGGTTGATCCTGCGCAGACAATGCGTACCCAGTAGCCTTAACTACCTTCTTCCAGCCCTTGCATTTGCATTCCCGGACCCGGAGTCGTGGGAGTGGGATGCGTTACCTCCCGGCTTGCCCGGGTTGGGGTGGAACGGCCAGAACAGGCCTATCTTTATTATGCGAGGCGTGCGGATGTGGCCGTCGGCGCTGAAGTAGTCCGCATAGCCCAGGGGCCAGCCCATTCCGGCATTCTCCCATTTCACGAATACGCAGGCGTTCTGCCATTTCATATTGGCGAACAGGTCAATGTACGGGGCGTTGCCATATTCGGTTTCCGTCTGGTTGTAGAAGATGCCAATGTTTGGATTCCACCTTTGCAGGTTATACTTGGTGTAATAGAAGACGTTGGCACCCAGCTGCATTGTCATTGCGTTGTTTATTCCAAACTGGAAATAGTAGCGAGCGTTGGCGGAAACGGTAGGGAGCGGGACAATGTCCTGCTTGGAAGACAGCTGGAAGAGTACCCTGTGGTCAAGGTGCAGGAACTTGAAAAGTTCCAGTTCCTTGTCAAGGGTGACGCTCAGCACGCTCATAGGATCAGTGTTCTGAGTGGCCATTGAGCGCTCGTCATAGTAGATATTGTTTACAAGCAGGGCGTAGTTCACAGAAGCCGCCAGTTTCCAGCGGGGGATTGAGAGGGTTCCCTGGAATTTGGAGGTGGATATCTTGCTGAAGCTGTTCTCCCACTTGTAATGGTTCACCATCATATGCTGGACATAGTATCCGGGCTCGTCAAGGGCGGTGGAGAAACCAAGGTCCAGAATGATGGGGCTTGTGCGCGCCCTGCGGAACGGATAGAACTGGAACAGGGCGTTGGCGCTCAGGTCAAAGTCTCCGGCCTCGTTGCCAAGCAGGCTGTAGTGGCCCAGGGCATTCCATTGGAAGTAGTTCCTGAACTGACCCTGTGCTCCTGCGTACAGATATCCGGAAGTCCAGGGGGCGGATCCCTGTTTGTGCAGGTATGTGGGATCCATCTTGGCGTAATGCAGGATGTCCAGGCCCACTCCTATGTCAAGTTTTGAGACAATGGCTTCCTTTGCCCAAGGCTGAAGCCGTATGAACACCTTGTTGTTGAACTTGGTCACGCCAAGGGAGTCGTAAGAGGAGGAGGGATTAATGTAGGCGGCAGAGGAATAGAACTGCTTTGCCTGGGTAGTAGAAAACCTGTCCTGATACTTACGGTAGATGCGGGTGAATTCACTGCTGTGGCCTATGAAGGCTGTGGTGACGTTCTCCTCCGCCTTGGTGGAATCTAACAGGGCAAGGGGATCTTCTGCCTCCGGGTGAGGTTCCTCGTCAATCTCTTCCTGGCCTTTGTCCTTCTTCTTGAAGATGTTGAGCAGGAAGGACAGGGGGATACGGTACTGCTGGTCTACGAATACGGTTTTCTTGACAGTGTTGCTGCTTGCGTCCTTGAGGTAGACTTCCACTTCCCGGGCATCCACGGTGGTGTCCCTTATCCAGAAGTTGTCCACAATCCTTCCGTTCTCATTCTGGGAGACATTGTTGGATATGTATCCTGCGTGCAGGAGATACTTTTCACCAATGTAACTGGTGTGGGCGTAGAGGCTCTTGTTGGCGGTACGCTCGTTGGCAAGCATTCCCTCGCTTCCATAGCGGTCGAACCCCACGGTCACGTTCCACTCAGGCATTATGTTCTGGGTGGTGAGTATATGGATGTTGTGAGATGTGGTCTGCTCGCTCTGGAACAGGGTTCCATAGTATGCCAGCTCTGTGTAAGGAGTCTTGGTGTTGTACATTGGAAGGCTCTGGGCGGAGAATGACCAGGGCTCCAGGGCGTCGTAGAACATCTCGCCTTCTTCAGATTTGCGGTTGAAGAAGTTGTTGTACAGGACGGGGGAACCGGCCGTGCCAAGCCAGGTGGCGTTGACGTCCTTGCGCAGGAACGGGTAGTCGTTGAAACGGTAGTTGAAGTCCTCTGACTTTTCTGCGTCCAGGATTGTAAGGTCGTGGAAATCACGGCTGTGGGTCCAACTTACGATGCGCTTGTACTGCATTGAATCCGGCAGGAAGTAGGTGTTGAGGATTCGCGGGGTGGCTTGGAACACGCTGTCCCTGTAGGCTTTTGCAATGGCCTTTTCTTCTTCAAGGCTGTCTTTGCGGGCCTGCAGTATCGGGATCATCTGTTCCCTGTCGTACGCCTTGCGGGCCTTGTCGTCCAAGGTAGAGTACCAGTGCTCGAAAAGGTTTCCTTCCACAAAAGTGGAATCCTCATCGCGCATTTCAGCAAGGCTTAGGGCAAGTGTGGAATCAGTAAGGGCTATCAGCGAATCCAGGTCCGGGACGGCGAAGGGATCTTCCTCTACTTCCTCCTCCACCGGGACGCCTTCTTCCGGCAGTTCTTCAAGGGCTAGATCGAATTCCTGGCCAAAGGTGCTGTCCTGGAGGGCCAGAAGGCTGTCCGCCACGTCTAGCCGGATGCCGGCCTCCTGCGCGGACCAGCCGCGCTTGTAACCGTCCGTAGGGTAGGTTACGGTGTCAGGCGCGGCCGCAGGTACGGCCGGCGGAAGGCTGACGCTTTCCGCCACGGTGCCGCTGAACTGCGCCGCCGCTACGGTGAGCGTGAACGCTACAGGGAACCATATGTCTGACAATATACCCTTCATTATCCCTTTTCAATCATCTGGGAGGCCCTTTCCAGGGTCTCGGGTTTTCCGGCGTCTACAATCTCCAGTCCTTCAGGGGCGAATCCGTAAATGGGGAATTCCGCCGCCATTTTCAGGTAAAAATCCATTATGGAGAACCTTTCCGGCATTTCCTGCAGCAAAGGTAGGATTTTCTCCGATATATAGTGAATGCCTGCAAACGCATATTTGCTGCAGTCCTCCACCCTAAGGTCCTTGAACGGGCTGCGGACTTCTCCCGTGGCCATGTTTGTCCATCCCACAAGGCGCATATCCTGGTTGAACAGAAGGTAGCGCTGTGTCTTCCTCCAGCTCACCAGCAGGGTGGCAAGGGCGTCGGGGCGCTCCGATGCCGCCATAGCTGCCAGGTCCGCATTGGAAATGATATCCACGTTGTGCGCGAAGAAGCTCCCGGAACCCTGCAATAATTCTGCCGCTTTCCTGAGTCCTCCTCCGGTTTCAAGAGGCATATCCTCCTCCACGCTCAGTTCTATCCTGGCCCCGAAGAAATCTTCCAGTTCAAGATAGTCCGATATCATCTCCGCATAATGGTGGACGTTGATTATAAACTCGTCCACGCCGGCTTTCTGCAGCTTTCGTATCACGTGCCAAATCAACGGCCTGCCTCCTACGGGCACCAATGCCTTGGGCATACGGTCCGTCAGGGGTTTGAGCCTGGTTCCCAGGCCTGCTGCAAATATAAAAGCCTTCATTTCCTACTCCATTTCCCTGTGGGTGACCTTTACCACCGTCTGAGGGAATTTCTCTTTCAAATGTTTCCCCACCGCGCAGGCGCAATAAACCGAACGGTGCTGCCCTCCGGTGCACCCGAAGCACAGCTGAAGATGCGTGAAGCCCCTTTCCAGGAACCTTTGTACGTGAGCGTCCACCAGCTTGTACACGCTGTCAAGGAATACCAGCACCTCACCGTCCTCCTCCAGGAACTGGATCACGTCCGCATCCTTGCCCGTGCTGTTGGCAAAGCGGGCGTATTTCCCTGGATTATGTACTGCGCGGCAGTCAAATATGTAACCTCCGCCATTGCCTGAAGTGTCCTGCGGTAGCCCTTTCTTGTAGGAGAAACTGATTATGTCAATGTGCAGCAGACCGTCCTCCTGCGGCTTTTCCTTTGGCTTGCACAGTTCCTTTATAACCTGGTCCAGGTAAGGATACTGCGGGAAGTCGCCCAGGGCGCGCAGGTTGTCAAGCGCTGCCGGAATGCTCTGCACAAAATACTCTTTCCTTTCTATGAGGCCCCTGAACCCGTAGGCTCCCAGCACCTGGAGGCAGCGGAAAAGCACGAACAGGCGGAGCCTGGAGCGGAATTCCGCGTCATCCACGCTGGCAAAGCGCCTGAGGCTTGCGAGGTACTCGCACAGCAGTTCTTCCCGGAGGGAAGGGCTGAAGCGGGAGCTCGCCTGCCACAGGAACGAGGCCACGTCGTAGTAGACAGGACCCTTGCGTCCTCCCTGGAAATCAATGAAATACGGCTGCCCGTCCACCAGCATCACGTTCCTGGACTGGAAGTCCCGGTACATAAAGGTGTCCGTGCCGCCGCAGGCCAGGAGGTCCGCCTTGAACTTTTCAAAGTCGTCCTGGAGGGTGATTTCGTTGAATTCCACGCCGCTTTCCTTGAGGAAGCAGTACTTGAAGTAGTTGAGGTCGAAGTCTATGTTCCTGCCGTCGAACTTGCTCTGCGGATAGCAGACGCTGAAGTCGAAGCCCTCCGCGCCCCGGAACTGAAGTTCCGGCAGCAGGGCCACGGTGCGCTTCAGCAGGTCGCGCTCCTCAGGGGAGTACGCGCCCTTCTTCCGCCCCGGGGCTATCACATCGTAAAGGTTGTCATCGCCCAGGTCTTCCTGGAGGTACGCCAGGCCGTCTTCGGAGACGGCCAGCACCTCAGGGACGGGAAGCCCCTGCTTACGGAAGTGGGCGCTGATTGCCATAAAGGCGGCGTTCTCGTCCTTGTCCGTGCCTATCACGCCTATGCAGGAAGGGCCTTGCCCTGCGGCAAGGCGGAAATAGCGCCTGCGGCTTCCTCCCTTGGAAAGGGGAGTCCGCCGTGTGCACTCCTGTTTTGTGAGGCTCAGGAACAATGACTCAAGGATGTCCATCCTATGCTTCCGCTATGGCTTCGTTGGGGTCTATGATATCGCATCCGCCCTTTGGATTCTTGTTGGGCAATGCAAGGAACTTTCTGATAATCAAGAAGGTGAGGATGGCGCAGGCGGCAAAGGCAATCCAGTACCACTTGGCTCCCATAATCTCAATCCAGTATTCGTAATCGCTCAGTGAATCTATCTGGCCCATTACAAGGGCAAGCGTGTTGTTCACAAAGTGCATTAGCATTGTGAGCTTGAGGGATCCGGTCTTGTAGTAAACCAGGCCCATTACCAAACCAATGGTAAAGGCCGGGAGAGCCTGCCAGATATTGCCGTGGATGGCGGCAAACACCGCAGCTGAAATAACAATTGCCCAAACTGGCTTGATTCCGTTGGTGCCGTCTTCCTTCTTGTAATTGAGAAGACCGCGGAGGATCATACCTCTGCAAAGCCACTCCTCAAAGAACGGGGCAAAGATTGAAACGCATATGAAATTGATCCAGATATTACCTCCTGTCAGGCCCTGGAGCGTGTCCTTGAGCCAGTCCGGCATATCAGGCATAATATATCCGAAGATATCGATTATGAAGCCTGAAGTCAGTACCAGCACCGCGGCCATCAACGCAGCCCGCAGACCTCCAAAATCTCCAAAGTTGTTGCTGTCCAGTTCATATCCCAGGTCGAAGAATGAATTGCGCTTGCTCTGGAGAGAGGCGTAAATCATTGGTGGAATGAACATTATAGGGTAAGAAATGATGGTAAGCATTTCTACTGTCTTTTCCGGAGAAGATGCAGCAAACGGTGCGGCTACTATTGAGCCTATTACAGCTCCCAGGACTGCACCTGCCAGGAAGAGGAGAAGCAGTATTATGCCACCCTTGAATCCCGGTGTATAAAACGGGAAGTTGCCGTAAAAATTGTAATTTTTAGTTTTTGTTCTCATAAAGCGGTGAAGGATAAATGCCGTCTTTTACCAGTTGCTCGAATTTGGCCACTACGCCCGGGCGGTCCTGCTGATAGGTCACTCCAAACCAGCGTGACGGGGTGCACAGCACGGTGCATTTGTCTCCGCCTTTCTTTATCATCTGGTCAACGGCGTAAGGGATATAGAATTCGCTCTTGAGCTCATTGCTGTGAGCGGCAAGGAAACTGTCAAATATGACTGCGCTTTTTTCAAAGTAATCAGGGGTGAAGCCCCACATATTCATAGAGCACAGGTCTGATCCGTTGAGCAGTACGTGCTCCAAGGTTACAGAGTTGTCTCCGCGGATTTCTCCGTCAGCCTCGCGGGCTATCATATGGTGCTCTACCACGTCAATGAGGTTGTTGTCTTTGTCGTAAGAGCATATTCCGCGGGAAACGCCTCCGGACTCGGACAGCGTGTTCTCCAGCTTGAATCCCACTATGCAGTACTCTCCGGTGCTGTTTTCACGCTGGCGGAGCCAGTCTGCAAGGATTTGGAAGGAGTCGCGTCCGTAGTAGTCATCTCCGTTGATTACGGCGAAAGGTTCTCCCACCGCCTCCGCTGCCATAAGGAGGGCGTGCGCCGTTCCCCAGGGCTTTACGCGCTCAGGATTTACCACATATCCGGCCGGGATCTTGTCCAGTTCCTGTGTAACGAACTGGAATTCCAGCGGGCTTCCGTCAATGCAGCGCACTGAACTGTATTTTTTCTTGACTGTATCTTGGAACTGCTCCTTGAAATATTCGCGGACAATGTATACGACTTTGCCGAACCCTGCCCGTACTGCATCGTAAATAGAATAATCTATGATGGTCTCGTTGTTGGGGCCCAGCCCGTCCATCTGTTTGAGACCGCCGTAGCGGCTTCCCATACCGGCCGCAAGGACAACTAATGTAGGCTTCATATTTTTATTGGTTATAGTTTACAAATTTAGTTAAATTTGCAAATATGAAAAAGAGCCCGGTAGTCAAATACATAATAGTGTCTTCCGCAATCTTCCTGGTGGTGATTACATTCCTGATGAGGGACAACCTCATCCGCTGGATTGGTGCGGAAATGACCCTCCTGCGCCAGCGCAGGCAGATAGAGTACTACCAAAAGAGCAACGCGCAGCTGGAGGAGCAGTTGCGCAACCTTTCTACGGACAGGGATACGCTTGAGAAGTTCGCCCGCGAGAATTTCCAGTTCGCCGCCCCGGACGAGGACGTCTACATCATAGAAGGCGAATGAAACCGGCGCACGGTGGCCCTGGCGGCCGCTACGTTATGCACCCTGAGGATATCAGCCCCACCCTCCAGCGCACACAGGTGCGCTTTTTCTGTCACATAGGCGCTCGCGCAGGTCATCCTCTTCATTGAGACGCCCACCAGTATGGGACGCCCCAGAGCCTTGAGCTCGCGCAGGTTCACCAGCAGCTCCCAGTTCTGGGCGATATCTTTTCCAAAGCCGAATCCCGGGTCCAGGATCCAGTCCGTTACGCCAAGGTCTTCGGCCTTCAGGCGCCAGTTCCTGAAGAAATCTGCCACTTCGCTGCGATGGAAGAAGCCGCCGCGGTGCATTGCCACAAAGGTGAGGCCCTCGCGCGAGGCAAGGGGTAGCATTGCGGCATCGTCCTGCCCCGCGGAGATGTCATTGACGATGACTTTGCGCCCCAGGAGCTGCATTGTGCGCTCAATCACCTTGGCGCTGGTTGTGTCTATGGAAACGTTCAGATTGGCGGGCAGGGTCCTGAGCACGGGCTCAAGCCTTTTCCACTGCTCCGCAGCGGGTACGGGCTTGTAGCCCGGGCGTGTAGACTCCGCCCCTATGTCAATTATATCGGCTCCTGAGGTCAGGACGGAACCGTTATACCGGCTGGGGGCGTAGAAAGAATCCCCGGTGGCGTTGAATATGCCCATTATCTGTACTTCCATAATGCAAAAATATTGAATTTTTGGGTATATTTGTAAATATGCTTGTAGTATTGGAAGGATTGGACGGCGCTGGGAAATCCACCCAGGTCAAAAGGCTCGCAGAGTATCTGAAGAGCCGCTTCGGCAGTCTGGAATACATTCATTTTCCAAGGTACGACGCCCCCGTCTACGGAGAACTCATAAGCAATTTCCTCAAAGGGGAATTCGGGGCCATAGACAAGGTGCATCCGCAGCTGGTGGCCCTCCTGTTCGCAGAGGACCGTCACGGCGCCTCCCCGGCCATAAAACGCTCCCTGGAGAGCGGTTCCGTGGTCCTTCTGGACCGTTACGTATATTCCAACGTGGCGTACCAATGCGCCAAGATGCCAAGCCGGGAAAAAGCGGAGTACCTGCGGGAGTGGATCCTGAATACGGAATACGGCCGCTTTGACCTTCCGCGCCCTGACCTCAACATATTTCTGGACGTGCCAATTTCTTTTGTGGAATCCAGCCTTCAGGCCAACCGCAAGGGAGATGACCGCAGTTACCTGCAGGGCCGCCAGGACATCCACGAGGCCAGCATAGAGTTCCAGAAGCGCGTGCGTGAGATCTACCTTCGCCAGGCCTCCCTGGACAAGGACTTCCTTATCATTGACTGTTCCGACCCGGAAGGCAGGATGCTCCCTCCGGACGATATATTCACTAAAATCAAATCCGCGGTTGACAGCCGCTTCAAGTAGTTATGGGTTCTTTCTACAGCGGTTTCCGCCGCCTTTTCGCCTGTCTTATCGGTCTTGTGTTCTTCCTCTCAGGAATGCTCAAGCTCATAGACCCCGTGGGCACCACCCTCATAGTCAGGGAATACCTCAAGTTCTTCAACCTTACCTTCCTTATGGGAATGGACAGGTTCATTGCAGTTGCCCTGTCACTTCTGGAGGCGTTGGTGGGCGCGGCACTGCTTGCAGGAGTCTGGAGCAAGATAGTGGCGCTCATCACTATGATAATGATGGCATTCTTCACCATCGTAACCCTTTGCCTGCTCATCAAGAACCCGGATATGGACTGCGGCTGCTTTGGAGAGGCAATTCATCTCACCCATTTGCAGACATTCCTCAAGAACATAGTCCTTTGCGTATTCTGCATCCCGGCATTCCTGCCCTTCAAGCTGATGCCGCCTCCGCGTAACAGCCGATATGTTGGCTTTGGAATAGGAGCCCTGATCATCCTTGCGGTTGCCGTCTACTCGCATAATCATCTGCCACTTGTGGATTTCACCCCTTATGCGCCTCAGTCAGAAGTCTTTGGAGCTAACGGAAACTTTGACCAGGATGCCCCAGTCCTCTCCTTCAAGGATGATTACGGTGACTATTACGACGAACTGGCCACCATTGGCAAGGTGATCATCTATTCTGCGTACGAGCCTGAGAAACTGGATGCCCAAGACTGGGCGCGCATCACTGACTCCGGCAACGAAGCCTTAATGAACGGCGCCAACTGCCTCATTCTGGTCTCAGCTGCCAATACGGAAAGCGTCCCGCTGGAATTGAGGCTCAGTGCCTATACTACCGATTACCGCACAGCCATCGCCCTCAACCGTTCCAACGGGGGAGCGACCTATCTGGAAGACGGCACCGTGATAGCAAAATGGGATAAGGAGTCAATCCCTGAAGGGGATGAGATGTTCATGATCCTGGCCCGGGATGCTACGGAGTATTCCGTAAAAACCCGTTCACGCGGCCGCGTATGGCTGCAAGCGGCAGGAATAACCTGCCTTGCAGCCCTTCTGTTGCTTTAATTGGTAACCGGTATATCGAATACCGTATTAAGAATTTCCATCAGGCCTTCCGGAGTGTCCACTTCCGGAATTATCCACTGTGACTTGTAGACAAGCCTTGGAATGCCGTTCTTCCCCTGCATAGTGGTGCGGCCAAACAGGTCAAAGCTCTTGGAGAAGATTGCGCTGATGGCGGCGTTGCGCGTCGCTTCAAAAAGCGCCTGCTCGCCTCCCAGCAGTTCCGCCGCCTTGCGGTTGGCGGCGTCAATCGTGCGCGGATACCAGCCCTTGGCGGGATCTTCAGGAGTGAAGAGCCAGTCGTCATACTCCGGGAACTTGTCCGGATCAGTTGCCCAAACTGCCAGGGCGAGCCTTGCCAGTTCACAGGAACCGGCAAACTGGTCCTGTCCACTAACTGCAACATAAGGGTTGCAGGCATAGCTGAGCGGGCAGGGGACCTGGACAAATGCAATCTCAGGATGCTTCTGGACTATCTCCTTGGCCACAAAATGAATCTTGCGGCAGTGGGAGCACTGGTAGTCGAACATCAAGTTTATCTGGTAGGGGGCGTCCGGGTTTCCTATAACCGGAGTTTCCCCAACCTTGAGTACGGGAAGAGATGCCTCTGACGTTCCGTGGTCATAAGCCACTTTGGGAGTTGTCAAAAGCTGGAAACCAGCAAGGCATCCGGCAAGCGCAAGGCCTGCCGCCGCAAAAACAGGGTTCCATTTGGAAGGACAGTTCTTGTGGGCCAGATACCATAGCAGTCCCGTGACAACTATTCCAATGGAATGGGTGGTCATACAGTACTTGCAGAACTGCCCTATGAACCACTTCTGGAGTATGAAGAACCATATTGCGGCTCCAACGATGGCTCCGCCAAAAAGAAGGAGCAGTTTCCATACAATTGGAGCCAGCTCCCGGTCCTTTACAAAGTAAAGACATAAAAGGACGGCCAGATAAACACCAAGTGCAAGACCGGCGACGGGAATGACTCCCAAAACCATCGACCACCTGCTGTTAAGGACATTGTCGCAGGAGGAGCCGGGGCCGCATCCTATCATAGCGGTTCCCTTGATGGAATGCAAAGCCATTACAACGCATAAAACAAGGGCCACGACGCTCAGAAGCGCCGTGACCCGTTTAAGCGTTATAGCACTGTTTTTCTGTGCCATAGAGAATACTAGTAAGCGTTAGGAGCGCCAGGAGTAGGAACGTTGTCGGTCATAGGAGTTCCAACAGGGTGAGCTGCCTTGAGAGGAGCTGCGAGTGTAACACCTGTTCCGGCAACCTGTGTGCCTGCACCGAATGAGCCCCTGATAGGACTTACAAGGTTGATTGTGCTAGGAGGTACCTGCATAGGAGCGCCAGGTGTGAATGCCATTCCCTGAGGACGGCGTCCCTGAACTACGCTCTCGATGGTAACTTCCTCGTTGCCAACCTTGATAACCTGTCCGGCCCTGAAGTTCTGGACAGCCTGTACCTGGAGAGCCTTGGCACCTGCCAGTGCGCGCTCTGCAAGAACAGTTGCACCTGTTGTTCCAACTTCCTTGACTGTTGCTACCTCATTGCCAATGTACAGCTTGGAGCCGGGCTTGAGTCCGTTCACACTGGCAACCTTGATATTGGTTGCACCAGGAGCGGATGCGGCTGCGAGGCTTACATTTGCCTGGAGCTTGAAGTCGTTGATGTTGTCGTCTGCGTCTGCGCCGTCAG
>JAEEGK010011128.1_pt1 | contig 20612 bp, 11 predicted proteins | sample 8958771 | NCBI WGS metagenome assembly JAEEGK01 (sample SAMN16246547, study PRJNA631951) | gut metagenome | biome: gut microbiome; feature: rumen; material: SC-attached | host: Bos | place: Iran: Karaj | collected 2018-10
GTTTTTGATGCCATTCTCGAAGTATTCGTAGGTCCATTCCTCGTCCCGCGTGTTCTGCTCCGTATAGTTGAGGTCGACGCACGCGGCCGGAAGGACACAGGCGAGAATGAATAAGAAGATTCTATCAAGTTTCATAAGGCGTCTCATTTTAGAATACAACGGAAAGGCCCATGGAAACCGCCTTCATCACAGGATAGCCCGTGTTCAGGTTTTCGGCGTCCATGCAGGGGATGTTGCCGAAGGACAGCAGGTTCTGGCCCTGGACGAAAATCTTGGCGTCCGAAATCTTCACCCGGTTGACGAGCGCCGCGGGGAACCGGTAGTAGACCTCGCAGTCACGCAGTTTCAGCCAGCTGATGTTGCGATACCAGATCGTGGAATTCTGCACGTTGTTGGCGACCCTCGTCGTGGAGAGGCGCGGATAAATCGCGCCGGAACCGGCCACGTCGAAGCCGTGGTCGTAATACTCCCGGGAGAGGTTGCGGTTGTCCGAAAGCGCGCCCCAGACACCGTCGACATAGAGAAGGCTCTTGGTCTGGCCGTACGCGCCCTGGAAGGAGGCGTTGAAGCCGAAGCCCTTGAACTCGGCGCCCAGCTGGAAGCCGTAGTTCAGCGCGGGGAAGGCGCTGCCCCAGTCCATCGCCACGACGTCGTTCTCGTTGATGACGCCGTCCTCGTTGACATCCTTGTACCGGGTGTCACCGACCTTCACCTGGCCGAACTCCTGCAGCGGGCTGGAGGCGATTTCGTCCTGCGACTGGAAGAAGCCTTCGGCCACGAGGCCGCGCGCCGCGTCGGCGGGCGTGCCGATGACGGAGAGGTTCGGGTAGGCGGGGGTTTCGATCCATTCGAGGATCTTGCTCTTCACGAAGGAACCGTTGGCTCCGAAGTTCAGGTTGAGACCGCTCGCGAAGGACTTCACGTAACGCAGTCCGGCTTCCACGCCGTAGCTGGCCACGCGGCCCTTGTCGTCATAGGAAGACTGGATGCCCACGACGTCGGAGTTCAGGGAGCCTGCGCTCACGAGGATGTTCCGGCGCTGCTGGTAGAACGCGTCGACGGTCAGGTCGAGGCTGTTCGCGATCCGGAGGTCCGTACCGACATTGGCCTTCCAGGCCGCTTCCTGCCGGAAGTCGGTCGTCGGGAACTGGGTCAGGAAAGCGCCCCAGGAGCTGCCGAACTTCTGGCCGTACCAGAACTGGCCGTGGGAGTTGTTCCAGCGGTCGAGCCAGAGGCCTTCCGCGGGAACGTAGTCCGTATGCTGGATGCCGGCGGAGAGACGGACCTTGCCGTAGTTCAGGAAGCCCGCGTCCGGATCGTCGGCATAGATATAGGCCAGGGCCGTGGTCGGGGAGAACGCCCACTTGGCCGGATAGGAACGGTTGGAACCGTTCGCGGCGAGGACGAGATCCCACATGAACCGCTCGGCATGGTCGAAGTGCGTGGCGAGGAACCAGTTGGCACGATACCAGGTGTGGCTCTGCCCGTCACGGACTTCGCTCTTCATGTTGTAGCCCGCATTGGCGGAGAAATGGTCGCCATTGTTCAACTGGGCGGCATACTTGAGACCGGTGTTGAGCGTTCCGATGCGCCACTGGGAATCCACCCAGTAGTTGAACACGAGCTTGTCCTCCACCGTACCCATGACCGTCTCCTGCGGGTCGTTGGCCGCGTCATACCAGTTCCAACCGTACTGGTAGCCCATCGTACGGTTTTCGATGGTGTTGGAGGCGTTGTCGTAGGCGCCGCCGGCATAGAACTGCAGGCCGGGAAGGAGGAAGTCGAGGTCCTGGAGGAGAGTCAGGTCGGCCCAGATCTGGCGCTGGTGGGTCTTCGTGAAGCCCGTTCCGGTCGCCTTGGCGACGAGGTTGAAGTCGCCGTAGGTCTGGCTGCCGCCCCAGACGCCGCCCCGGGTCTTGATCGGGAACGCCAGGGCCGGCACCTTGTACAGATGCCACCATGCATCGTTGGAGTTCACGTTCGGAACGCCGTTGGTCTCCATGAAGAGGGCGAAGATGTTCGTGCGGACCTTGGTGGTGCTTGTCACCTGGAAGTCCACATTGGTGCGGATGTTCGCCTTCGAATAGCGGAGCTGAGAGTTCCAGTCGCCCTGGTCCGGGTTCTTGTACAGGCCGCTGGCGTCGGTATAGTCAAGCTGCGTGTAGTACTCCACCTTGTCGGAACCGCCGTACATGGAGATGAATCCGTTCGTCTCGCTGGCCGTGTTCTTGAACACCTCGTTCTTCCAGTCGACGTTCGGATAGACGAAAGGATCGCTTCCGTCGCGGAACGTCTGCACTTCGGCGTCCGTGTACGCGGCGGCGAGACCGTCGTTGCGGCGGGCGGTGTTCAGCGCCTCGGCATAGGTGCCGGCGTCGACCATCTCCGCCATGCGGGGATCGAACTGGATCTTGCGGGAGGCGCCGGCCTTGATGTGGAAGCCGCTGTCGGCCTGGCCGCGCTTGGTCTTCACGAGGAGGACGCCGTTGACGCCCTCGTGGCCGTACAGGGCCACGGCGGCGGCGTCGCGGAGGACGGTCACGCTCTCCACTTCCTCCACCGACAGGCGGTCGATCGGACGCTCCTGGCCGTCGACCAGGATGAGGATGTCGGTCTCACCGGTGGTCTGGGCGCCGCGGATGTTGAAGCTTGCGCCACGGCCTTCCTCACCCTTGAAACCGGTGTTCTGCAGGGCGGTCAGGCCGAGGAGCTTGCCATAGAGCGCGTCGGCGAGGCTGATGGCCGAGGTATGGCGCAGTTCTTCGGCGGTGATGGTCCAGGTCGCCGCCGTCGTCAGGTATTCCGACTGCTCGACGCCGTAGCCCAAATCCACCGTCTGCGCCTTCTTGTCCGGCAGCGCGGTCTGGGCTTGGGCGGCAAACGGAGCCGCGCAGAATCCCAACAGGCTGATTATAAGTATATTGCGTAATTTCATAATCGGATGCATTTTGATAGATTACCAACCAGGGTTCTGCGTGAGGCCGTATCCCTTCTGCACTTCGATGCGGGACACCGGGTCCAGATACCACTTGTTCGTCCAGTAGCCGGGCTCCCACCAGCGGCGGGCGCCGTTGACGATCTGCGGCTTCTCATATTCGAACTTGGGCCAGGGGGTGGAAGGATCCCACCGCTGGTCGCCTTCGGTCAGGCGGTTGCCGTTCTCGTCGAGGCGGTAGATGCGGATCTCGTGGAGCGGCTTGGTGAAGAGGTCCTGACGCTTGCGGCGGACCATGTCGTAGAGGCGGTCGCCGCACTCGGAGCCGATCTCGCAGTTGCGCTCGCGGAGGATTTCGTTGATCAGGTTCTCCTTGTTGGTGGTGAGGTTCAGCTGCGGATTCATCACTTCCAGACGGCCCAGGCCCACGCGGCTGCGGACCACGTGGATGTCGTCCAGCGCACCGCGGAGGTCACCGGTCTCGGCCTTGGCCTCGGCCCGGATCAGGTACATCTCGGCCAGACGGGTGTAAGCCACGCCGATGTACTCGTCGTCATAGCGGGAACCGCCGTAATAGTCGAGCATCCACTTGAACTTGCAGAAACCGGAAGCCACGTCGTCGGCGTTGCCGAAGTTGCTGTTGTAGCTGAAGGCGCCGTTCACCCAGCTGTCCATGTAGGAGAAACCGGCGTAGTCGAAGCCGGCGGGCAGGTTCTGGCGCGGGACCAGGACGGTCTCGTACAGGCGCGGGTCACGGTCGGCGAACATGTCGATGCCCTGGGGGTTCTTGCCGGCGCCGTAGAGGTTCTCATACGGGAAGTTGCGGCCGTCGGCCATGCCGAAGCATTCCACCAGCTCGTTGGTCGGAACGGCGCCGCCCTGGCGGTAGCAGTCGAGGGCGAAACCTCTCCAGCCCCAGCCCCAGCCGCCGTCGGACAGGGTGAGGGTCGGGTGGGCGTCGAACAGCTTCTCGTGGTTGGTCGCATCGTTGCGGTAGCGGTACGCGCGACGGAAGGCCATGCGGTAGCCGGCTTCATTCTGCGTCGCGGGCTGGATCAGCTGGTAATAATTGCCGTTCGCCGCATTGTCATTGAAGAAATCTTCGCAGTACTGGAGGCAGCGGTTCCACAGGGAGGGATCCTCCCGGCCGAACCACACATGCTCGATGTTGGTGAACTCGGTCACCTTGTCGGAGGTGTACTCCATGTACGGCTGCGGGCTGTTGAACAGCGGGGAGGCGGCGAACATCCACACCTTGGCGCGCAGGGCGCGGGCGGAGGCGCGGGTGAGGCGGCCGGACCACTGGCCTTGGTCGGCGTCGGCGATGTTCCAGGGGAAGCCGGGCTCGTTGATCGCGCAGACGATCAGGGAGTCGATGAACTCGACGGTCTCCATGGCCGTCGCGCGGCCGGAGGTGTGGTTTTCACCCACGCCGTAGGCCTTGCGGGCGAGGCAGAGGCCGCCGAAGTTGCGGAACGCATCATAGTAGCGGCTGGCCATGATGGTGTAGGCCTCGCCGCGGAGACGGCTCTTCTCGGTGTCGGACATGCCGGGCACGCGGTCGATGTTCTCGATGATCTGCCAGCATTTGCGCACGGTCTCATAGATGGAGACGCGGCCGCCGGCGTCGGAGTCCAGACCACCCTTGGTGGAGTAGGAGAACTTGCCCTGGAAGTTGCCGTCTTCGGTGTCCTGGGCGTTCTCGGTGAGCAGGCCGGGATAATAGCTCTGCTTGGGGCCGCCCCAGGAGACATAGCAGTGATAGGAGTCGGAAAGCACGTCGATCGGCGCGCCGTTCATCATGTTTCCGGACGTATAGGTGCAGTAGAGCTGGCCGTAGGCGCTCCACAGGAAATTGCGGGTGTATTCTGCGCTCGTGAACACGGTGTCGATGTTGACGTCCACGCCCGGGGCCTTCTCGAGGAAGGCGTCGCCGATGGCGAACTTGTCGACGCAGGCGGAGAAGCAGAAAGCGGACGCGATGCCCAGCACCAGGATGATATCAGATATCTTTTTCATATTCGTTCCGCATTAGAAGTTGACTTGCAGGCCCATGTTGAAGACGCGGGTCATCGGATAACGCACGCCGAAGTCGAGGCCGGAGCCCGGGGCTTCCGGGTCGTTGCCGTCGAACTTGGAGAAGGTCAGGAGGTTCTGGCCGGAGGCGAAGACCCGGATGTAGTTGAAGAACGGCATCCACTTGGGCTTGTTGAAGGTGTAGCCCAGCTCGACGTTCTTCAGACGGACGTACCGGGAGTTGATCATCCAGGCCTGGGAGTCGTGGTTGTTGTGCACGCGGTTGGTGAAGGAGATGCGCGGCAGGGTGGCGTCCGGATTGTCGGTCGTCCAGGAGTTGTCGGCGACCCACTGGGTGAGGGCCGAGGTGTTGGTGGAGCCGAACTGGTCGCGGAAGTAACCGTTCAGGGTGCGGCTCACATGGTCGGCGCCGGTCCACAGCATGGACACGTCAAGGCCTTTCCAGTGGATGCCGGTGTTCAGGGAGAACGTGATCTCCGGGTTGTCGGTGTAGCCGATCGGCTGCTGGTCGTTCTGGTCGATGATGCCGTCGTCATTCAGGTCCACGTACACGCAGTCGCCGTACTTGAGCGCGATGTTCTGGTCGGGCATGGGCTTGCCGTACTTCTCCAGGTAGCGCTCTTCCGTGCCGGGCTGGTAGAACTCGAAGAGGTCATAGCCGAAGCGCTGGCCGACCGGGTGGCCGGTGCGGCTCAGGTAGTCGTACATCGGCTTCACCTCGAGCATCTCGATGACCTTGTTGCGGGCGAAGGAGACGTTCGGGGAGATGTTGTAGTGGACGTTTCCGATCCGGTCCTCCCAGTTCAGGGTGATCTCGAAGCCGTGGTTTTTCACGCGGCCCTGGTTCACGTAGCTGGAGGGCAGCGAGGTGACGGCGGACAGGGTGTTGGCGTTGGACACCAGGATGTCCTTGCGGTCCTCCCAGAAGAAGTCCACATAGGCGTGGAGCCGGCTGAAGAAGGTGGCGTCCAGACCGACGTTGATCTTCGTCGCGGTCTCCCAGGTGACGTTCGGGTTGCCGGTGGTGAGCTCCTTGACCGCCTGCAGCCAGCCTCCGGAAGTACCGAAGTTCGCGCCGCGCTTCTGCGGGTTGACCGTGGTCGCGCCGGTGTAGAACTGCCAGGCGCCGGGCAGATACAGGAAACGGGCGCCGTTGGTGTTGTCGTTACCGACGATGCCGTAGGAGCCGCGGAGTTTGAGGTAGCTGATTACGTTGCTGATCGGCTGCCACCAGGGCTCCATGGACGGGATCCAGCCCACGGAGACGGACGGGAAGGTGCCGTAGCGCCGGCCGGGGGCGAAGTTCTCGGATCCGTTGCGGCCGATGTTGAAGTCCAGGAGGTACTTCGTGGCGTAGTCATAAGTGATTCGTCCCACGAGGCCCACGTAGCCCTTCGGGATGGACTGGTACAGGCTGTTGTTGGAATCCCAGGGATAGTAGGTCTTGCTCTGGTTGTAGAGGAGCAGGGCGCCGATGTTGTGCTGGCCGAAGCGGCGGTTGTAGTTGAAGCTCGCTTCGGTGTACCAGTTGCGGCCGCCCCACTTGGCCTCGCTGTAGGGAAGCGGCCAGGTGATGTTCTCCTTGCGGAGGACCTCCTGCCCGTCCACGATCGTGGCGACGTAGGTCAGGCCGGTGCCGTAGCCGTTCTCGCGGTTCTTCCGGGCGGTGTATTCGGAGTTGTAGGAAGCCTTCACCTTGAAGTCAAGTCCCTTGGTGATGAAGCCCATGTCCAGCTTGTACTGGATGTCGAAGTTCAGCACGTTCGTGCTTTCGTTCTGGTAGCCGAGGTTGTAGTAGTTGGAGAGGGCGTCGCGGTCGAACTGGCCGACGATGGTCTCGTCGGAGATGATGTGACGGCCTTCCTCGTCGATGCCGCTGCCGGCGTAGGGCGTCGCGCCCTGCAGGTAACGGAACAGGAAGCCTTCGCCGCCGCCCATCGTGTTGCGGTTCTGCATGCGGCCGCCGAGGGTGATGGACACCTGGCTGCGCTTGGAGACGTCAATGTCCAGGTTCGCGCGGTAATTCAGACGCTGGAAGCTGAAGGTCTCGTTCTTGTTGCCGGAGAACGTCTTGAACAGGGAGTCCTGGTTCAGGAAGCCGGCGGAGACGAAGTAGCGGACGCGCTCGGTGCCGCCGTTCACGTTCACATTGGCCTGCTCCTGCCATGCGGCGTCGTTCATGATGTACTTGATCCAGTCCATGCTCGGGAACGTGCGGGGCATGTCGCCGGTGCGGAAATGCTCCATGACGTCCTGGGTGAACCGGATGCCCGTATCGGCGAACGGCGTGTAGTCGGAGATGGTCGGGGAGGCCGGCCACTGGCTCATCGGCAGCGCGTCGGTGATGGCGGTGTAGTTCCACAGCTTGCCGTAGGTGTAGGAGTCGGCGAAGTCGATGAACTTCGAGATCGTCTGCACGGCGGCGTTCGCGGAGGCGGTCACGGAGGCCTTGCCGGTCGTACCGCGCTTGGTGGTCACGAGGATGACGCCGTTCGCGCCGCGGACGCCGAACACGGCCGTGGCCGAGGCGTCCTTGAGGACGGAGATGCTTTCGATTTCATTGGGGTCCAGCTGCGAGAAGGACCGCTCGACGCCGTCCACGAGGACCAGCGGCTCCGCGCTGTTCAGGGAGCCGACGCCGCGGATGCGGATGACCGGTTCATCGGCGCCCGGCATGGCGGAAGGCTGCACGGCGGAAACGCCCGGGAGATTTCCCTGGAGGGCGTTCGCCACGTTCGCGACCGGGGCCTTCATCAGGCCTTCGCCGCTCACGGCGGAAACCGCACCGGTGATGGTCACCTTCTTCTGCTGGCCGTACGCGATGACGACGGACTCGTCCAATGCCGTCGTGTCGGGCAGCAGGGTGACGGTCAGGGTCGCTCCGGTCACCTGGACCTCCTGCGTCGCATAGCCGACACAGGAAATCTCCAGCGTGGTGCCGCGGGGGACGGACAACGAGAAGTTGCCGTCAAAGTCCGTGATCGTTCCGGTCGTGGTCCCTTGTATCACCACGCCGGCTCCGATCACCCCCTCTCCCTGCTCGTCCAGGACGCGGCCAGTCACGCGCACATTCTGGGCGGAAATTTGTCCGGGCAGCAGGAGCAGGAGCACCAGCATTCCGAACAGATGAGATAGTTTCCTTTTCATCATTTCAGGGTTCATTAGATGGTTTGAAAAACTGATTGGTTGGTTGATAGGTTACAATTTTCGCAATTTGTGCAAAGGTAAGGGAAGCGCCCGCCATCGAGTATCAACTTTGAAACATATTCTATCAAAATATAAACAATTGTAACATAATACACGGAAAGGGCCCGCGGGTTTTCCCACGGGCCCTTGTCGGACCGGAACATCTTTCGCTCTCCTATCTGCTTTCCAGCAGCGTGCGGAGGTAGTCGATGTCGTAGTATTTCGAGAAGTCTTTCACAGTGACGGTGTTGTCCTCCGAGAGTTTCACCTCGACCGTGCCGTCGGCGGAAATCGGGATGTCCGGAGTGACGCCCGCGTCGATGTTCTCTCCGTCCAGGGTGTTGAGCCGGGCGCGGAAGGAGGAGATCTGGTAGCAGAAACCGTCGGCCGTGCACATGGCCTGGATGGCGCAGGCGCCGCCGCCCGAAGTCGCACCGATCACGGGGACGCCGGCGTCCTTGAGCATGGACGGGAACAGGTTGCCGCAGGAGAAGGACATGCCGGAGGTGAGGACGGCGAAGTTGAGGTCATACCGGACATCCTCGTCCGCCGCGTCGAAAACGCGGTCGAAGTTGCGGTCCACCTCGTACTCCACGATCGAGCGCTGGCCGGTGAGGGAGTTGTCCTGGCTGATGTAGCTCTTGCCCAGGATGAGGGACGTCATGGCCATGACGATGTCGGCGGAGCCGCCACCGTTGGCGGTGATGTCGATGACGAAGTTCTTCACTTCCGGATCGGCCGCGGCCTTCTTCAGGGCGTCCAGGAAGATGACCATGTCGTCATTCTCCGTGTTCTCGACGGTGGGCATGGGGCCTGTGCCGGCGTAGTAGGCTTTCCAGGCCTCTTCGTTGCGGCTGTTGAACGAGTCGAACACGCACACGGCCGTATCGCCCTTCTTGATGTAGGTCACGCCCTCGCCATAGGCTTTCGGACGGAGGGTTTCGACCGCCTGGCCGTCCACGACCATGGACATCATCGACTGGACCGCGGACATCAGCATGCCGAAGACCTCCTGGTTCCCCATGAGCGCCTGGCGGTAGGCCGCGTACAGTTCGGCATACTTTTCCGTGTCTCCTTCTTCCATGGCGTTTCCGGTCAGTTCCGTGGCGGTGTGACCGTCCATATAGACACCCGTCAGCGCGGTCATGCCGGCCAGGTACTCAGCCAGGTTTTCGGAGAGCAGGAGCTTCTTGACGGCGGGCCCGCCCGCGATATCCTCTTCGAGGACCTTGTCCAGACCCTTGGCCTTGAGTTCGTCATTGTACTGGATGCGGCCGGGGAAGCCATAGAAATGGTCCATGGCGAAACAGAGCTCCTTGTAGTTGAACTCCGCCAGGTTCGCCGGACGAATGGTCCGGGCCAGGAGGGGCTTGTTGTAGTCGGGGTCGATCTCGGCGAGGCTCACCTCGTTGACCGACAGGTTGGCCACGACTTTCTCGCCGTTGAAGCCGGCGTGGTGATAATAAAGGTCGGTGTACATGTCCGCGAGCGTCGCGAAGGGGAAATACACCGCGCCCTTGCCGTCAGCATGGATGTCGATGCCATAGGCACCGTAATCCAGCGTCGTGGTCGCCTTGAGCGGGAAATAGGAGACCTTCTTGTAGCGGACGAAGGGCATGCCGTCATAGTAGACATTGGCCATGCCGGGCTGCAGGAGGCCCATCTGGTTCGTGAACGCCTCGAACTGGTCGGACACGAACACGTCGCTGTTGACATTGACCGTAGCCGTCGCGTCGGCGTTTTTGAGCGTGTACTCCCCCGGCCCGGTATGCATCACGGTCATGACGGAACCCGGCAGGACGATGGACTGGAAATCCGCCGCCGAAATGTACGCGACATCCGGCATGCTGTCATAAAACCGGAGCGTCACCTGCCCGTCCGGCGCGATCTTGGTCACCACGGGCACCACCCGCTCGGTATACCCGCCCCCGTCGGGCAGTTCGTCGGCCACCTTGCGCGAATACATCCGAGGGCTGCAGGACACGGCCGCCGTCAGGGCCGCCAGAGTCAGAAGGGAAAGAAGTCTCGTTTTCATCTTTATTGTTTTTGTGTATTAGTTCAATAGTACACTGCAAAGATACGGAAGATTTTCGAATCCGCAAGAAAAAGATGAAAAAAGTTGGGGCGCGAGGCGGCCCTGGCACCTATCTTTTTGACATGCAGATCATTACAGGTGACGCCCTGTGATGAACGTCACAGGGCATCACTACGCAAATAGCTGATAAACAACCCCTTGACTGCCACGTTGGGTTTTGTGGTGGCTATTCTTGCTCAGCTTCTCCCCCGTTCTCGTTCTCGTCGAAGCCGGTTTTCTTTTTCAGATACTTACGGATCAGATAGAGGGCCAGGCCGAAGAGAATCGCCAGAAGGGCTCCATAGAAGGGAACAAACTGTTTCTTGGTCATGTCCAAAAGCTCCCGGAAGAAGTTTTTCCTGACTTCCACCCCGTCAATATAAACCGTTACCTCGACACTTTCCGTCATGGAATCCGCCAAGCCCTGAAGGTCTTCATTATCGAACAATTCGACTATCGCGCTGATTTCGGCGGACCCTTCCTTTTGGGGCGTCACCGAAAAAACGGCCGAAGCGCCGTCCGAAGTTATATGGGTAACCTTGGGTTCCGCGGGCTTGACGATGAATTCCGGGGCGAAAATGGAGATTCGGGCATATTGCTTCATCTCTCCGGCAGATACGGTTACGGTATCCCGCACCTTCCCCGCGCGCAGTTCGGGCACTTTATTCTCCGGTTTGATCCATACCTTCACATAACCCTCGTGGTCCATGACGATCCGCTCATCGACATCCAGGCCGATCTTGTAATCATGGGTCTTCTCTCCCGGTCCGGAACTTGTGACCATGGGCTCGGGAGAACCATCCATGTCTATCGGATATTCACCCTCCTGTCCATCCTCCGGAAGGTTTTCCGGCTGTCCGACGACGACGCCGGCAGAGCCGTCGTCTCCGAGTTCCTTCTCCGGATTGTCCTTACACCCGCAAACGGTGAATAACAAGCCCAGAAGGATGAAGGAAATCATCCTGCGGCAAAGAAACGCATGTTTTTTCATGATGTTAAGTCGTTTTATTTGTTAGGGAAACAAATTTACGAAATCTTGATTGGAAAGAAAACACCCCTATCCGCATTTGCGTCATCTGACCGTGTCCATCGTCCCATCCGAAGGACCGTCAGGCACGAAAAACGGGGTAAATTGTTTCCATCGTCCCATCGAATGGATCGTTGGTCACACTTTGCGGGCCAAGGTATCTGGAGCACGGCAGGGAGAACGTTTCGGCATAGTTTTGTGCTTTCAGACATGCCGGAGCATGGCGGAGAGAACGTTTGGGGGGCGAAATGCTCTTTACCACGTGCCGGAAGAAGGGTGAGGTCTTGCAGGTGCGGCGAATTATTCCAATCTTTGTACTTGGCAATCCGGTCGGCAGAACGACATCGTGATATCCCGAAAAACCTGATAACCCGATCCATATGAAAAGATTCCTGATCCTTGCGTGCGCCGTGGCGATGGTCGCGTGCGCCGAGAAACCCCAGAAGAATGCCTGTCCTGTGCTGACCGTGGAAGGCGGGCAGGTGCAGGGGGTGCCGGCCGAGGCGGCCGGTGTGACCGTGTTCCGCGGCATTCCGTTCGCCGCGCCGCCGATCGGCGAGCTGCGGTGGAAGGCGCCGCAGCCTGTCGTGCCGTGGGAAGGAGTCCGCGTGTGCGACACGTTCGGCCATCCGCCGTTCCAGGCGGCCCACTATCCCGGCGGCTACACGACCGAATGGGGCTACGGCGCCGAGGCGCCTTACAGTGAGGACTGCCTTTATCTGAACGTATGGACCAAAGCGCCCGGAAAGACGGACAAGAAACTGCCCGTGGCCGTGTGGATCTTCGGCGGCGGCATGCGGGAAGGCTGGGGCTCCGAACCCGAGTTTGACGGCCAGGAATGGGCCGCCAAGGACGTGGTCCTCGTGTCCTTCAACTACCGTGTGGGCCCGTTCGGCTTCTTCGCCCACCCTGAGCTCTCGGCGGAGAATCCGGAGCATCCGACCGGCAACTGGGGCACCCTGGACCAGATCCAGGCCCTGAAGTGGGTCAAGGCCAACATCGCGCAGTTCGGCGGCGATCCGGACAACGTCATGGTCTTCGGCCAGAGCGCCGGGGCCCGCAGCACCAAGTTCCTGTGCGCCTCCCCGCTCACGAAGGGCCTGTTCAACAAAGCCGTCATCATGAGCGGCAGCGGCTTCACGGATCCGCGGAAGCCGGTCGAACCGATGTTCCCGGGCATGCGCGCGATGCCGCAGCAGGGTCCGCGCCCCCTGGCCGAGGCCGAGCAGTCCACGAAGGAAGTGGCCGACTGGGCCGGCCTGACCGACCTGCAGAAACTCCGCCGCGCATCGACCGAGACTATTTTCGCCCTCGGGACCATCTATTCCGGCGCCACGGGCAAGCGCAGCATCCTCACCGCCTCCCCCATCTCCCCGTACATCGACGGCTATGTCCTGACGGAAGGCTTTGATGAGGCTTGCGTCGACGGCACGCTCGCCGACGTCCCCTACATGATCGGCTACACCCTCAACGACGCCGGCAACATGGAGCCGGGCATCACCGACTTCTGCCTGAACCGCGAGGAGAACGGCGGCAAGGCCTGGGCCTATCAGTTCGCCCGCCCGCTGCCCACCGACGGCCGTCCGAACGTCCTCCAGGGCGCTTTTCACTCCTCCGACCTCTGGTTCGTCTTCAAATCCCTGAAGAACTGCTGGCGTCCCTGGACGCAGGGTGACTGGGACCTCTCCGAAAAGATGCTCACCGCCTGGTCCAACTTCGCCAAGTACGCCGACCCGAACGGAAAGGACGGCGGCGACTGGAAACCCGTCACCGCCGCCCAGAAGGACTATATGGTGTTCTGTCTGGATGAGAACGACGCCGAAGCCTCGTTCCTCGGCGAGCCCAAGAAGGCCCCACGTCCGCAATTCCCACGTCCGTAAAGTACTTTGAAGGCCCAAAAGAAAGGGTCGGCACGTTCCCGTGCCGACCCTCTTTCATTCATCCAGTTTTCCAGCACGGACGTCTTCCAAGATTTGCGTGACAGCCTGATGCAGGTCGGGAATGTTGTGTTTCACTGTATTGAAGATGCCCTCGGCGTCCACATCGCCATATTCGTGGGACAAGAAATTGCGCATCCCGAAGACGGCATCCCAAGGAATGCCTTTGTAGGCATTGAAAAAGGAACGCCCGCAGAGATTGCGGATTTTCACCAGACTCTCCGTGATATATTGAAGACTCATTCCGCAGGCCCGGAAAAGGATCATTCCGGACATGCTGTCCAGAAAATCGTCGGGACACGAGATGTATTTGCTCATCTCGGCGAGCAGGGACATCTCTTTTTCGGCGGCTGTCAACAAGGACAGCACGCGATCCTTTTTGCTAAACATAGATGGCCTCCTGCTCCAAACGGGCCTGGAAGGATTCCGGGAAATGGGCATGGGCCGAAATCAGGTCCACGTGGCGGTGGAAGACCGTTTCCAACTGCTGCTGGATGGTCGCATAGCGGAAAAGGTCCGGCTGGGCCAGTTCAATGATGATATCCACATCACTGTCCGGACCGGCCTCGTCGCGGGCAAAGCTGCCAAAAAGACCGAGCCGCTCAATTCCGAAAGCATCTTTGTTGCTGGAAAAGTAAACCTTCAAGAGGGACAGCAACCGCTCCCGATCAGAAAGACTGTCCTCTCTGACATCCTGAAAGCTCAGCACGGCCCGGTAGCCTAGCGCATCAAGAACCCTGGCATAGGTCGCAGGGCTTCCCAAAGTCCCATTTTCCATCCTGGACACTTGAGATTTGCTCATTCCGGCCAAAATGCCCACCTGCTCCTGACTCATCCCACGGGCCTTCCGCATGGCCTTTATATCTATCTTTCCATCCATGGCTCTCTTTTTGACAAAGATAGGATAAGTTTACTAAATATGCAACTTTTTCAAAAACCAACGAACAATCCCTCAGCGAGAAAAAAGGCTGGTCCTTCCGGGCCAGCCTCTCTCCTTCGTGTTGATGCGAGGTCATTCCGCCCGTAGCGATACGGCGAACCCGCCTCCACGCGCCATTCGGAGATTGAGCACCGTCTCACAAGTCACCGTCTGGCGCGTGATGGTATAGGCCTGCGGATTCTTCTCGTAGTCCGCATCGGGGGCGTCGGCGTAAACGATCGCCTCATACCGCACGCCCGGCTGGAGGAAGTCCAGTTTCACGGACACCTCGCGGGCGTTCTCATCCGTGACGCCGCCCACGTACCAGACGTCATGTTCGCGGCCGTCGGGGTGCACGAACTCCCAGACGCCGGATTTCCCGGAGAAACGGCCGGAATTCAGCGTGGACATCTTCGGATGACGCGCCGTCACGATGTACGCGCCCGGCTCCGCCTCCAGATACAGGCTCTTGTCCCAGTCCGCCGCCACGTCCTTGATGAACTGGAAGGCGTCCATGAAGCGGGCGTAGTTCTCCGGCAGGTCCGCCGCCATCTGGAGCGGCGAATAGAACGTCACGTACAGGCCCAGCTGGTTGCCGATGGTGTGATGCATCTTGCCCTGCTGGCCGGGCGCGGTGACGGACATGTCCGTCTCGAAAATACCGGGCGTATAGTCCATGGGGCCGCCCTGCAGCCGGGTGAACGGAAGGATGGTCGTGTGGCCGGGATTGATGCCGGCGCGGTACTCGGTGCCCATCGCGCTCTCGTTGCCGATCAGGTTGGGCCAGGTGCGGCAGAGGCCGGTCGGGCGCACCGCCTCATGGGCGTTGACCATGATGTGGTGCTTCGCCGCCTCCCGGATGGCGAACAGGTAATGGTTGATGAGCGGCTGGCTGTAGTGATGCTCGCCGTACGGAATGATGTTGCCTACGTAGCCGCTCTTCACGGCATCGTACCCATATTCATTCATAAGCCGGTATGCCTCTTCCATGTGCCGCTCATAATTGACGGTGGAGGAAGAAGTCTCGTGGTGCATCACCAGGCGGATGCCCTTGGCGTGCGCATACTCGTTCAGGCCCGGCAGGTCGAAGTCGGGATACGGGGTCACGAAGTCGAACACGGCGTCCTTCTGGTGGCCGAACCAGTCTTCCCAGCCCTCGTTCCAGCCCTCGATCAAGAGGGCGTCGAAGCCGTTTTCTGCGGCAAAGTCGATATAGCGGCGCACATTTTCGTTGTTGGCGCCGTGGCGGCCGTGCGGCTTGGACGCCGCATAGTCCGTCACGCCCAGCTGCACGGAAGGATAGTCATACGTATAGGACCATTCGCTCTTGCCGGTGATCATCTCCCACCATACGCCCATATACTTGACGGGATGGATCCAGGAAACGTCCTCGAGGGCGCAGGGTTCGTTCAGGTTCAAAATGAGGCGGGACGCCAGCACGTCGGTGGCTTTTTCGCACACCATCACCGTTCTCCACGGGCTCTTGCACGGAGCCTGGAGGCGGCCCTTCACGCCTTCGGCGTCCGGGGTGAGCCAGGTGCGGAAAACCTTCCGCACATCGTCCAGCAGCAGGTTCGTGGTGGGATAGTCCACCACCTCAGCCTCGTGGATGTTGATGTACAGGCCGTCGTCGGTCCGCATCTGGAGGGCGGTCTGGACCCCGTTGGAGGAGAAGCCTTCGGCCGAAGCGTTGCCGAGACGCATCGACTCGTTCCGGCCCCGGATCTCCGACAGCCTGGACTCGGTGTAGTTGTACTCCTGGGTGTCATAGTCCCCCGGAATCCACCAGGCCGTATGGTCGCCGGTCATCGCGAACTCGGTGAGCTCCTCCCCGACCTTGAAGTAGGTCAATGCATTCTCCTGCGGGAACTCGTAGCGGAAGCCCAGACCGTCGTCATAGAGGCGGAAACGGATCTGCATCACGGCGCCCTTGCCATACGGATTGCCCAGGTCACCGGTATACTCCGGATCCGTGACGCTCACGCCGCTCTGGGCGCCGCGAGCCGCCTCGGGCCGCTGCTCCAGCGTGACCAGCACCTCGTTGTAATGGTTGCGGATCGAGGTTTCCTCCCCCCAGACCGGCTCCCAGGTCTCGTCAAACGAATCGAAAGCGGTGTCGGTCAGGGTGAATCCCCCGTCCAGGCTCTCCCGGTCCAGCAGTTCGAATCCCAGCCGGGAAGGCAGGACGACCGCCTGTCCGGCATGGTCCAGCGCATATTCCGGCACGCCGTCCAGAACGGCGAATTTCAGTTCCAGCTGTCCGTCCGGACTGCGCAGTACGACGGCGTCGGCCGGCATGGTCGGGGCCTTGGTCCCGCAGGCGGCCAGCAGGACGGCGGCCGCCAGAAGAAGGTTCACTCTCATATCAATGGATGGATGATTTCATGTTCGGTTGCAAGGACGAAGATACAAAAAGAAATCCTCCCCGCAAGGCATGCGGGGAGGAAATCTCACGCGTCAAAGAATAAGGTTACAGATTCGTGAACGAAATCTTGTGCAGGAGGGACGGATTGCCGCTGTCGCAGTCTTCGCCCACCCAGACGCAGCCGTTCTTGTGGTCCACGCACACGGCCTCCGGGTTCCAATGGGCGAAGTCGCCGATGGAGTAGGTCGCCAGGAGCTTGGTGGCGTTTCCGTTGAACAGGTACAGCGTGAAGGGCAGGTACTCCGGACGGTCCTTGTTGGAGTTGGAATCCAGGACCCACAGGTAGTCGCTCACCGGGTCGTAATACAGGTCGCCCACCTCGGAGATGGTCGGCGTCACGTCGCGGAGGCTCTTCTTCCACAGCTGCGTGCCGTCCAGGGTGTACTCGAACAGCCGGGCGCCCGTCTGCGAGCCGAAGTACAGGTTCCCCTTGTGCCAGGTGATGCCCTCGATGCCGGAATTGCCCATTGACTCGACGCCCTCCACCGCATACAGGGAGGAATAGGAGCTGTATCCGGGCGCCGGCACCTTGTAGGCCGACTTGGAGCTGCTCTCCAGGCCGATGTACAGGTCGCCGTTGGAAGGATCCATGGTGATGCCTTCCATATCGGCCTCATGATACCACTGCTGCTCGAAGCTGCCGTCGAAATGAATTTTGTACAGGGTGCCCTTGTCGTGCACGCCCCACAGGAAGTCTTCGTCCTTGCTCAGGCACAGGCCGGAGAGCTCCTCCACCATCTTGCCGCCCGCCTGGAGCGTGTAGGTGACGTGCCCGCCCATGACCGGGAGGTCCTTCGGCTTGTACTCTTCCGGACGCTCGTACTTGCCGGGCTTGTCAGGATTGCCGTCCATCGCATGTTTCACGGCGTGGCGCAGCGTGCCCTCGTCGTCATCGTGCCGGTATTCCCAGATCATCGCCCCGAGCATGTTCCGGGACTTGAGGTACTCCACTTTCGCGTTGATGGATTCGATGTCCTCGTAGCTGGCGTACATCTTTCCCAGGGCGTCGGCCAGGTACGGGACCTTGGCCACATCGTCCCAGATGCGGTAGTTCACGCCCTTGACGTCGTACCCGTCGCAGGTGCCCTTGAAGAAGATGTCGTCCAGCTTGCTGTAGTCCACGGAAGAGGGATACCGGTTGCCCGTCTTGAGCTTGTAGCCGTCCCCGTGTCCGTAGAACGCCAGGCCGAAGTTCATCATCTGGTAAGGGATGCCCTGCTGGCCGTGGAAGATGTCGTCGATGGCCTCCGAGGCGCAGCGGGAGCCCGTGATGGAACTCCTGTACAGCGGAGAGTTGTGGTACGGCGGGTTGCCCTCGTCGTAGGTCATCACGTTGATGTAGTCGATGTACGGAAGCACGCCGTAGTTGTCGGTGTACTTGCCGCTGTCGGACGCCGCATAGGAGAGGATCTTGTCCGGCATCGCCTCGCGCATCTCCTTGAAGAGCGTGACGAAGTTCTCCCAGTCCGCCGGACTGGCGCCGTTCACATGATCCCCGTCCTTGGCCGCATAGGTGGGATACTCCCAGTCGATGTCGAATCCGTCGACTCCGTACGTGTTGCAGATGTTTACGCACTCGTCCACGAAGGCTTTGCGCTTCTGCGGGTCCCGCGCCATCTGGGACCAGCCGTCGGCGTTCTTGCCCCAGCCGCCCATCTGCAGCTTCACCTTCAGCTCCGGGTACTGCGCCTTGTAGGCGACGAACTTCTGCACCAGCGGAACGGTCTTGCTGTCGATCTCGATGCCTACCCCGTTATCCTTGTCCACAAACCGGACATGGCCCACGTTGATGTGGGTGAAGTTGCGGACCTCCTCCAGCGAGGGGAACAGATCCGCCCGGGTGTACTCGGTGTAGTAGATCTCGATGATGGGCGTCTGGCCGAGGCGGGCGATGCGCTCCGGGTTGTCGGACCAGGGGTCCGTATCTCCGGAGGGACCCGGAGGCGGCGTCGGTCCGTCCGGATTGAAGGGGTCCCCGGAAGGGATCTGCCCCGCGTCCGGCTTGGTGTCGGGATTCGGAACGGCCATCCCCATACGGTCGTCCGCGCACCCCTGGGCCGCGAACAGGCCCAGGAGCACGGACAGGAACAATATGCGAGATGTCTTTCTCATGATTCGAAAGGATTACTCCGCGACGCAGCGGACGGAACCGGCCTTGGCCTTGTGATACTTCTGGGCGTAGTACTTCGGATCCTTGTCCAGGCGGAAGTACGCGCAGGTGGAGCGCTTCTCATCATACCACTTGGAAGCCCAGATGTGGGTGCGGGTATTGGCATACGTGTAGCCGGCGCTCCAGCAGTCGATGTAACCGGCCACGGTGAAATGGAAGTCACCGTAGCTCACCCGGTTGCCGTCATAGGTGAAACCTTCGTCGGAACCCGCCCACAGGGGCAGGGACTTGTCATACAGCGGCACGCGATATCCCGGAGGGCACGGATCGTAGACGGTCTTCTTGTTGTCCTCGGTGTTCCACAGGTCCTGGGGGTCATCGGCGTTCCAGACGCCGTCGTCCACCTCGGGGACGGAAGCGTACTCGGTCGGATGCGCGACCGAGTAGTCGGTCGTGATCAGTTCCTTGTGATAAGTCCAGGCGGTGCCGGCGACAGCGGCGCCCACGGGCGACTTGACAAACTCGGTCGAGCCCGGGAACGGGTCCTTGCGTCCCCACTGATAGTACAGGCCGATGGAAAGCGGATCCACGTCTCCGGAGGCGCCGGTGTCCACCAAGGCGCCCAGGTTGCGGTCCATCATCTTGGCGCCGCAGAGCGCCTCGGAATCCCAGACCGCCACGGGCGTGGCCGGAATCCAGATGTGCCAGCTCCAGAGGATGGCGTCGGAAGCGTCCTTGACCGCGATCAGCGCGTTGCCGGGCTTCAGGGTCTCGGGCGTGGAGAAGGCGACGTAACCTTCGGCGAAATCGACATCGGTGATGATGGAACCCGCCTCGGGGGCCGTGGCGGTGTTGTCGGTCTCCCACAGGACTTCGGCCTTGGCCACGGCGCCCACGCTCTCGGCGGAGTTGCCCTTGACGGCCTTGAACATGTAGTTGCCGGCCTTGGTCACGATGTAGCTGTTGGCGCTGGCGGTTTCGCTCAGGTCAGTGGCGGAATCCACGGGCTCTGTCGGCTCGTCCGGGGGAAGGATGGGGGTCTCTTCCGCGGAGACGCAGCGGATGGAACCGGCGCGGGACTTGCCGGCCTCGGCACGGGCGTGGGTGGATCCGGTGCGCACGTTGACGTAGTAAGCCTTCGCATCCTGGGAGGAGTAAGCGGTCCAGTAGGCGCCGCGGTCATAGGCGTGCGTCATGCCGCCCGGGGAATAGTCGTCCCGGTAGCCGGCAAACGGGAAGACGGCCAGTGGCTCACCCAGAGCGAACCAGTTGTTGGCGGCGTTGTCCTGCCAGCCGGTCGCGGCGGACAGGTCGGAGCTGTGGAAAGCGGACTCGGTGTCTCTCGCCGGGACACGGTATCCCGGAGGGCACGGGTCGTACATCGTCTTCACCTCATTCTGCCAGAGCGTGTTGTCCGCGAGTTCGGCCGGGAGCCAGTCGCCGTTCTGGGTGAAGCCCAGGACGGTCGGGTTGGCGATGGCCTCCTCGACAGTCATGCAGGACTCGGCCGAGGTGCCGTTGCCGGGCTTCGTGGTCACCGCGACGCCGGCGACGGTGGCGTTGTCACCGCTCTTGACGGCCTTCGGGCCCGGGAACGGGTCTTTGCGGCCCCACTGGTAGGTCAGGCCGAAGGACTCAACGGGCGCGGCGGCATCCGCCGTGGCGGCCACGAGGGCGCCCAGGTTGCGGTCCATCATCGGCGCGGGGTAAATGCCGTAGTCGGCGGTCACGATCTCGGTGGCGGGCACCCAGATGTGCCAGCTCCAGAGGATGACGCCGCCGGCGTCCTTCGCCGCGATCACGGCGTTGCCGGGCTTCAGGGTCTCCGGCGTGGAGAACACCACATAGCTGCCGGAGAGGCTCACGTTGGCAATCACGCTGTTCGCGGTGACTTCCTCGGCGTTGTTCCAGGTCTCCCAGAGGACCTCCACGGCGGCGGGATTGACTTCGATGCTGCTGTTG
>JAEEGK010011129.1_pt1 | contig 20610 bp, 15 predicted proteins | sample 8958771 | NCBI WGS metagenome assembly JAEEGK01 (sample SAMN16246547, study PRJNA631951) | gut metagenome | biome: gut microbiome; feature: rumen; material: SC-attached | host: Bos | place: Iran: Karaj | collected 2018-10
AAAGTTTGTTCAGCTTTCAGCTGTTGACGAGCATCAGGTGTTGTCGGTAGTTGTTATGGATGGCAACATCGTTAAAAACAAAATAATCAACGTGGATAAGCCACTTGATAATGAGACAATGCTCAAACTCAACATGCTTTTAAATACCAACTTAAACGGCCTTACAGTTGACCAGATTAACCTGGCGTTAATCACAAGGCTCAAGGATCAGGCCGGAAAGCACGACGAGATTGTTGCTCAGGTTTTGGATACAGTTGCTGAGACAATTACTGAGGACCAGGATTTGCAGGTTTATACTTCAGGAGCTACCAACATTTTCAAGTATCCAGAGCTTTCAGATTCCAAGAAGGCATCAGAGCTTTTAGATACCTTTGAAGAGAAACAATCACTTATGGAGTTGCTTGCTGACAGCAGCAGCGACGGTGATAGCACCGGCATACAGGTTTTCATTGGTGATGAAACACCGATTTCTACCATGAAGGATTGCTCGATAGTTACAGCAACATACGAGCTTGGTGACGGCGTCAAAGGTACAATCGGTATCGTTGGCCCTAAGCGAATGGACTACGAAAATGTTGTTGATAATATTAAAAGCCTTAAGGGGCAGTTGGATAAGCTGCTAAAACGAGAAGGTAAAGATACATAATATAAGGAGATAAGCTAGTGTCAGAGAATAAAGTTAAAAATGAAGAATTCTCTACAGAGGAAGCAGTTAAGGAAGCTGTTGAAAACGCTGAAGAGATGACAGAAGAGACTTTGGAGGCTACATCAGAGGAAGGCAATGATGAGGCAGCCAAGGATGAAAAGGCTGATAAAAAGCCATTCAAGAAAAAGGACAAGAAAAAAGACAAAAAGGACGAGCAGATTGAACAGCTCACAGACAGAGTGACACGCCAGATGGCTGAGTTTGAGAACTTCAGACGCCGTACAGAGCAGGAAAAGTCACAGATGTTCAACATGGGTGCAAAGAACATCATTGAAAAGATTCTTCCTGTAGTAGACAACTTCGAGAGAGGTCTTGCTACAGTTGAGGAGGGGGCAGATCCATTTGCAGATGGAATGCTCATGATATACAAGCAGATGCTTACAACCCTTGAGGAGGCTGGAGTTAAGCCAATCGAGGCTGTAGGACAGGAATTCAATCCTGATTTCCACAACGCAGTAATGCACGTGGAGGATGAGGAAGTAGGCGAGAATGTAGTTGTTGAAGAATTCCAGAAGGGCTATATGTTTGGTGACACTGTAGTTCGCCATTCAATGGTTAAGGTTGCAAACTAAAGTGGCCACTGGCCGACAATTTAATTTTGAAAATCTAAATTATTTGATATCTATTTAGGAGGAAATAGGATTATGGGAAAAATCATTGGTATCGATTTAGGAACAACTAACAGCTGTGTTGCTGTTATGGAAGGTGGAAAACCTACCGTTATTGCAAATACAGAGGGTGCTAGAACAACACCATCTATCGTTGCTTTTACAAAGACAGGCGAGAGACTTGTTGGTGAGCCAGCAAAGCGTCAGGCTGTTACAAATGCTGAGAAGACTATCGCTTCTATCAAGAGAGATATGGGTACAGACAACGGCCGTATCATCGACGACAAGAAGTACAGCCCACAGCAGATTTCAGCTATGATTCTTCAGAAGCTTAAGAGCGATGCTGAGAACTACCTTGGTGAGACAGTTTCTGAGGCAGTTATCACAGTACCAGCTTACTTCAACGATGCTCAGCGTCAGGCTACAAAGGATGCTGGTAAGATTGCAGGTCTTGATGTAAAGCGTATCATCAACGAGCCTACAGCAGCTGCACTTGCTTATGGTCTTGATAACGAGCAGGAGCAGAAGATTATGGTTTACGATTTAGGTGGTGGTACATTTGATGTATCTATCATCGAAATTGGTGATGGCGTTATCGAGGTTCTTGCTACAGCTGGTAACAACAGACTTGGTGGTGATGACTTCGACCAGAAGATTACAGATTGGATGCTTTCTGAGTTTAAGGCAGCTGAGGGCGTAGATCTTTATTCAGACAAGATGGATCTTCAGAGACTTAAGGAAGCAGCAGAGAAGGCAAAGAAGGAGCTTTCATCAGCTACAACAACAAACATCAACCTTCCATTCATCACAGCTACAGCAGAAGGTCCAAAGCACTTTGATATGAACCTTACACGTGCTAAGTTTGATGAGTTAACACACGATTTAGTTGAAGCTACAGCAGGCCCTGTTAACCAGGCTCTTAAGGATGCAGGTCTTAATGCTTCAGAGCTTTCTAAGGTACTTCTTGTTGGTGGTTCTACAAGAATCCCAGCAGTTCAGGATAAGGTAAAGGCTCTTACAGGTCACGAGCCAAGCAAGACTCTTAACCCAGATGAGTGCGTAGCTATCGGTGCTTCAATCCAGGGTGGTAAGCTTGCTGGTGATGCCGGTGCAGGCGATATCCTTCTTCTTGATGTAACACCACTTTCACTTTCAATCGAGACAATGGGTGGTATTGCTACAAAGCTTATCGAGAGAAACACAACTATTCCTACAAAGAAGAGCCAGATTTTCTCTACAGCAGCTGACAACCAGACAGCCGTTGATATCAACGTTGTACAGGGTGAGAGACAGTTTGCTAAGGATAATAAGTCACTTGGACAGTTTAGACTTGATGGTATTCCACCAGCAATGAGAGGTGTACCACAGATTGAGGTTACATTTGATATTGATGCAAATGGTATCGTAAACGTTTCTGCTAAGGATCTTGGCACAGGCAAGGAGCAGCACATCACAATTACAGCTGGTTCTAACATGTCTGATGACGATATCGAGAAGGCAGTTAAGGAAGCAGCAGAGTACGAGGCACAGGATAAGAAGCGTAAAGAGGCTGTTGATACTAGAAACGACCTTGAAAGCTTTGTATTCCAGACAAAGAAGGCTTTAGATGAAGTTGGCGATAAGATTGATGCAGCTGACAAGTCTACAGTAGAGGCTGACATTGAAGCAGCTCAGAAGCTTCTTGATCAGTACACAACTCCAGAAGAGATGAGTGATTCTCAGATTGGTGAGCTTAAGGCAGCTCAGGAGAAGCTTACAGAGTCAGCTCAGAAGGTATTTGCAAAGATGTATGAGCAGTCACAGGCAGCTTCTGGTGCAGCTGGAGCAGGCCCAGATATGAGCCAGTTCACAGGTGCTGGAGCAGGCGCAGGCGCTACTGATGCAGGTGCAGCAAACGACGATGTAGTAGATGCGGACTTCAAAGAGGTCTAAAAATTTCATCAGAAATTTTTTACGATGTGGCATAATAATAGCTCCCTTTTATAGAGGGAGCTAAATGTATAAATTAAAGGATTAATAAAATGGCAGAACAAAAACGAGATTATTATGAGGTGCTTGGAGTTTCCAAGTCAGCTTCAGATGGTGAGCTTAAAAGTGCATATAGAAAGCTTGCGAAAAAGTATCATCCAGATATGAATCCAGGTGATGCAGAGGCTGAGAAGAAATTCAAGGAAGCCTCAGAAGCTTATGCGATTCTTTCTGATCCAGACAAGAGACGTCAGTACGATCAATTTGGCCACGCTGCATTTGAAAATGGTGGCGGCGGTGGTGCCGGTGGATTTGATTTCTCTGGTATGGACTTTGGCGATATATTTGGAGATATTTTCGGAAGCTTCTTTGGAGGCGGCGGCGCAAGCCGTGCTTCTAATGGACCAATGAGAGGTGCAAACCTTCGTGCAGCTGTGCATATTTCTTTTGAGGAAGCAGCTTTTGGTTGCGAGAAGCAGATTGAGATTGTACTTAAGGATGAGTGTGCAGCTTGTCATGGTACCGGCGCAAAGCCAGGTACATCTAAGCGCACTTGTACCAAGTGTGGTGGTAAAGGACGAGTTGTTGTTACTCAGCAGTCACTCTTTGGAATGGTTCAAAATGTTACTACATGTCCTGATTGTGGTGGCACAGGTGAGGTTATCGATACTCCATGTCCAGACTGTAATGGTACAGGATATGTTGCACGCAAAAAGAAGATTTCTGTATCAATCCCTGCAGGTATTGATAATGGCCAAAGCGTACGTATTCGTGAAAAGGGTGAGCCAGGTAGAAATGGTGGCCCAAGAGGCGATTTACTTGTAGAGGTAATTGTTGCAAATCATCCTACATTCCATCGTAGAGATTATGATATTTACTCTAATGCTCCTATTTCATTTGCGCAGGCAGCTCTTGGTGGAGAGGTGATTATTGAGACACTTGACGGCAAGGTTTCCTATGAGGTTAAGCCTGGTACTCAGACAGATACTCAGATTCGTTTGAGAGGAAAGGGCATTCCTTCACTTAGAAACAAAAATATGCGTGGTGATCACTACGTTACACTTGTTGTGCAGGTTCCTACATCACTTTCTAAGGAGGCAAAGGAAGCACTCCGCAAGTTTGATGAGTTGACTGGAAACACTGCAACTGGTGGACCCAAGACAGTAAAGGCTGAAAAGAGAAAAAGAGGCTTTGCTGACAAAATAAAAGACGCAATAGATGATCTTTAAAAATGATGTTTCAAATCGAGTGAAACGAAGAATTGGAATATCAGAAATGATTTAGGGCCATGGATTTCCATGGCCCTTTTTTGAGTTTAGAACAATTATATAATTAATTGATATTAGCGTAGTTAGCAACCTGATCTCTACCGTGCTCCTTAGCATAGTAAAGGGCTTGATCAGCCTTTGCAATGGCAATGTGATAGGTTTCATTTCGCTGGTACTTATACAATCCTACAGACACTGTGATAGGACATACTCCATTATCCTTGGATTTGATGTCTTCACGCAGAGCCTCTGCCAAAGATATAGCTGACTCTGGCGTATAATTTGCAAGAATAATAACAAACTCCTCGCCACCCCAACGTATTACATAATCTCGACTAGAAAGATGGCGCTTGATTTCATTTGCCATAAATTTAAGTATTTCATCACCGGCCTCGTGACCGTAGGTGTCATTTACTTTCTTAAAGAAATCAATATCCAGCATAGCAATAAAGACGTTGCCTTTTATGGTGAAGGCTTCTGTCTTGGAATTGACGATATCCTTTAGCTTGTAACGGTTGTATACATTGGTCAGCTCGTCTGATACAGAGTTGATTTCAAGCTTTCGTTTAATTAAATATTGGTCAGTGTAGGAGTTTTCCAATATAAACAACATTACCAAAACTCCAAAGTACACTGGAAGTGCCAAGGAGATAATCAAAGAAAAATACTCATAATGCATAAAGGTGTTAGAAATTACAATATTAAATATCAGTAAACCGTGGAAAATAGCATGATATTTAATGGGCATAGCCAAACCGATTGCAAGAAATGCAAAATGCATTATTATGAAACCTTCTCGAACGAAATCCCTGTTATCTAAATTATAGAAAGACCAAATAGTACACCACATGGCAGCGTGGGGAATCAAATAGTAAAGTAGAGCTCCCACCTTGTAATTCTTTACACGTGGATAAAAAAACATAAAAAACAGCAGTGGAAGTATCATTGACATGCGAGGGATGAAAGTTTCCCAGGCAAAGCGCCCGTATAATTGGCAGTCTGAGATAAAATATGTCATCTCCAGAATGCCAATTAAAATGGCACAATATCCACTGACAATCTTATAATAGTCAAATTTAGACTGATAAAAGTTATCTAATTCGTTAGGATTTAACTTAGTGTTTATCATAAGAATAATTATACATTATGAATTCTTTTGCCTCAATGAAAACCGAGAATTTTCCATCTACCGAGTACTGGCTCAGATTTACTTTTTTTTCTTCAGGTTAAATGATAAAATCTTTAATTGAATGACAAATCCTTAAGCTTGTTTAAGGATAAAATTTTATGTGGAGGATTTTGTATGAGTTTTGAAACAAGTAAACTTGTGTTAAAGGTATTTGGAGTAATTAGTGTAATCTTAGGTGCGCTTGGAGTGCTTATTGGATTGCTAATATGTACGGTGGCAACTGGCATGTATGTTAATCCGGCTTTGGGTGATGCTAACGATTTTGCATTTACAATTGTTCCAGGTGTTTTTGTACTTGTAGTTGCGGTGATTGCATTGATTCAAGGTATCTTATCTATTCGAGGAGCTAAGGATAGTTCCAAGATTATGCCAGCTTGGGTATTTGCAATTGTTAGTTTAGTGTTTGGTGTTGCAGGACTAGCACTTATAATCTCAGCTAGAGCCAATGGACTTTTAGGAAGTGTTGTTGGAGTTATAATTGATTGCGTGGTATTTTATGCAGCCAACATAATTAAGAACAATAGAGAGAATTGACCTTGAAAAAAATGTAAAATGTTATAGAATATTTTAGGATTATATTTAGTTATTCAAATAATATTTGAGAGGTCATATAAATGAGTAAAGTTAGAACACGTTTTGCACCATCACCTACAGGTCGTATGCATGTTGGTAACCTTAGAACAGCTCTTTATGCTTTCCTTGTTGCCAAGCATGAGGGTGGAGATTTTCTCCTTAGAATAGAGGATACTGACCAGGAGCGTTATGTAGAGGGTGCTGTAGATATAATTTATAGAACACTTGCTGCTACAGGGCTTGTTCACGACGAGGGTCCAGATAAGGACAAGGGTTGTGGACCTTATGTACAGTCAGAGAGACAGGCTGCAGGTATTTATCTTGAGTATGCCAAGAAGCTTATCGATAAGGGCGAGGCATATTATTGCTTCTGCGATGATGAGCGCCTTGCAGAGTGCAAGCAGGTAATTGGCGACAAAGAGATTTATATCTATGACAAGCATTGTCTCAACCTTTCAAAGGAAGAAATCGAGGCAAATCTTGCTGCAGGCAAGCCTTATGTTATTCGTCAGAACAATCCTCGCACAGGCACAACTACTTTTGTGGATGAGCTTTACGGCGAGATTACAGTAGATAATGCAGAGCTTGATGATATGATTCTTATCAAGTCTGATGGTTATCCTACATACAATTTTGCAAACGTTGTGGATGATCACCTTATGGGAATCACTCACGTTGTTCGTGGAAATGAGTATATTTCTTCTTCTCCAAAGTACAATCGTCTCTATGAGGCCTTTGGTTGGGAAGTACCAAAATATATTCACTGCCCACTTATTACAAATGAGGAGCACCAGAAGCTTTCTAAGCGTTCAGGTCATTCTTCATACGAGGATTTAATCGAGCAGGGCTTCCTTACAGAGGCTGTTGTCAACTTTGTTGCACTGCTTGGTTGGTCACCAGCAAACGATAACGAGATTTTCTCTCTTGATGAGCTTATCAAGGAGTTTGATTATCATCGTATTACCAAGTCACCAGCTGTATTCGATATCACAAAGCTTAAGTGGATGAACGGCGAATACATGAAGGCTATGGATTTTGACAAGTTCTATGTCATGGCTCTTCCTTATCTCAAGGAGTACATTAAGGGTGACTTTGACTTAAAGAAGATTGCAAAGATGGTACAGACCAGAATCGAAATCTTCCCAGACATCAAGGATCATGTAGATTTCTTTGATGCAGTTCCAGAGTATGACAGTGCAATGTATACTCACAAAAAGATGAAGACTAATGAGGAGTCTTCACTTGCAGTTCTCAAGGAGCTTTTACCAGTTCTTGAGGCTCAGGATGATTACTCAAATGATGCTCTTTATGAGCTCCTTTCAGGATTCGCTAAAGAGCATGAATACAAGAATGGATACGTGCTCTGGCCAGTTCGTACAGCTGTTTCTGGTAAACAGATGACACCTGGCGGTGCAACAGAGCTAATGGAAATCCTTGGAAAGGATGAATCAATCAAGCGTATCAAGGCAGCTATTGAAAAGTTGTCATAATTATTAATATTAGGTTGGGAACCTAAGTGTGAGTTTTGGCAAAAGGAGTTTTATGAATCTTAATGCCATGCAAGAAGCGGCAGTTTGTCACAAGGATGGGCCATGCCTTGTTGTAGCGGGTCCGGGAAGTGGCAAAACGGCGGTGCTTACTCTTAGAGTAGGTGAACTTATCAAATCAGGGGTCCCAGCCCAGCAAATCCTGGTAATCACATTTACCAAGGCTGCAGCGATTGAAATGAAGGAACGTTTCAACGGTTTATGGGACAACAGCCCTGTAACCTTTGGAACGTTCCATTCTTTATTTTGGGGAATATTACAAAAGGAAAAGGGCTATAAGGCTTCGGATATCATCTCTGGAAACGCCAGAACCAAATTGTTAAAAGAGGCGATGGAAAAGGCCGGCATAGAAACAGATGATGTAAATATATTTAATACTTATGCTGCAGAGCTTTCTGCCTACTGTAATAAATCCTTCAATGAAAAGAAGTATCAGTCCAAGTATGTTGATGCAGATAATCTTAAAAAGCTTTGGGATAACTACGAAGCCCTGAAGGCTAAATATAAGGTGATTGATTTTGATGATATGCTGCAAAAAGCATATCAGTTGTTTATGAATCATCCCGGGATTTTAAAGAAATGGCAGAGTAGATTTACGTATTTTCTTGTAGATGAAATGCAGGATATGAACAGCTTGCAATTTCAGCTTATAAGGATGCTTTCTGCAAACACTGAAAATTTGTTTTGTGTTGGAGATGACGATCAGTCAATCTATGGATTTAGAGGCTCGGACCCGGGAATCATGAGAGACTTTATGGAAATTTATCCTCAGGCCCAAAAGATTATTTTGGACGTAAATTATCGCAATCCAAAGAACCTTGTTCAGGCCGCCGCAAGTCTTATGACCTTTAACAAGAATCGCTTTGAAAAGGAGATAAAGGCAACGGCGGATGAGGGGAAAATAAGGGTTGAACTGTATCAAAGCCCTGATGAGGAGGCCGAAAGGATTGTAAAGGAGCTTAAGGTTTTAGCAAATCAGGGTAAGGCTTTTGATGATATGGCGATTTTGTACAGGAATCATTCAGATGTGAGATTTGTAATTAATGAATTGATTCATCAAAAGATACCTTTTTATCTAAAGGATAAGATGCCAAATATTTACTCTCACTTTATTATTCAGGATATAGAGTGTTATTTTCAGATCGCCATTGGAAACGGCACAAGGACAAGACTTCTTAGGATATTAAACAGGCCAAACAGGTACCTGCATCGCAGGAGCGTGGAGACCACGGGCTTTAGAGGAATGCTTGATTTTTATAAGGATAGTCCCGGAGCTAGAAGGGCAGTTGAGGCACTGATTTCTGATATGAAGCTGATATCCAAGATGACGCCATTTGCAGCAATAAACTACATCAGAAAGGCCATGGGCTATGAGGGCTTTCTTAGATTGGAAGCCATGGAAAAGCAGGATGACTTTTTGGAATGTGAGAGAGTTTTAGATTTTATACTTGAGGTTGTAAAGAACTGCAAAACAATTAATCAGGCAATTGATAAAATTAACTACATGCGTTTGAAGGTGGACTTTGATAACAAGAATAAAGAAAACAGTAGGGAAGGAAAGGTAGGGCTATACACTCTTCATTCCAGCAAGGGTTTGGAGTTTGAATCGGTATTTATTATTCAGGCAAACGAGGGGATTATTCCTACCAACAAGATTGAAACTGCTGAGGATTTGGAGGCGGAAAGAAGACTGTTTTATGTGGGAATCACAAGATGCAAGAGAGACCTTTACATTTCTTATACCAAAAAAATAAATCGGGACAAGTCCCGATTTATAAATGAATTGAAGTTAGATTATTCGTCTCCAAGCTCTTCTTGACAAATCTCGTCAAATCTATCTGAAACAGCTGCGTATTCTTCATCAGACTCGATGTTATCAAGAGAAGGTGTACCATCCTCGTCCTCGAAATATCTGTAAATGTATACTTCGCCGTCCTCGTTAGGCTCGCCGTTTTCATCAACTGGAAGTAAAACTATATAATCCTGGTCGTCAACATCAAAGATAGTGAGGATTTCGCAAGTTACCTCAGAGCCATCATCTAAATTTAATGTAACGACAACGTCATCGTCTTCATTATCGACTGGAAAAACCTGATTCTCGTCCATTTAGCACTCCTTTTCATTAATTTTATTTGTTTAAGCCATGCCCTTATGATATAATTCATCAGGAATTATGTCTAGTATTTTTTTAGTATTTTAATAAATATTAATTCTAATTCATTTCATCCTTTTTACTACAGGAATGGGGCTTTTATATGAGAATTTCACGCGGGAATTTTGGAGAATTTGGACCACGAATCAGTGGTAGGGAATCTTTTACAATTACCTTTGAGGCCAAGCCAGGCACTTCTAAGGTGGCGATTATCTTGTATGAGATTGATTCTAAGAAGCGTGTGGAAGTATGCCCACTTTCAGATGAACACCGCGTTGGCCTGGTTTATTCGGTGGAGATTTCCGGTGTCAATCCTGACAACACCTGTTACCTGATTCAGGAGGATGAACGTAAATACGTAGACCCATATGCCTGTACTGTTATTGGCAGAGACAAATGGGCAGATGTTTCAGCCAGAGAGAAGTCAACCTTTAAGGTTTATTCTGGCATTTCAAATATCAATAAAGACTGGAAGGATACCAAGGTTGATATTGCTCCTTCCGACATGGTTATATACAAGCTTCACGTTAGAGGCTTTACTGCAGGCCTTGGCATGTCAGCTGGCAAGGTTGGCAACTACAAGGGCGTTAGTTCCAAGCTTTCATATCTTAAAAAGCTTGGAGTTACAACAATAGAGTTTATGCCTATCTATGATTTTGAGGAGCTTTTCTTAGAGGAAAAGATGCTTATATCTCCAAAGGGCATTAGAAGCATGACCACAGTTTATACGGGCAAGATCAATTATTGGGGCTTTGGTCAGGCAAATTATTTTGCTCCAAAGGCTTCTTATTTTGGCGGCGCCAACGTTGCCTGCGAGAGCTTGAGAAATATGGTCAGCACCATTCACCAAAGTGGAATGGAAGTGGTTATGGAGATGGCATTTGCCTATGAGACCTCTGATGATGTTATCATCAATTGCCTCAAATATTATGTTAAATATTTCCACGTTGATGGATTCCACATAGTTGGCTGCAATGCGCCAATTGGACGTATTGCTGCAGAGCCATATCTTGCAGATACCAAGATTTTCTATGAGTTTATTCCTGAGGAGATTTTGTGCAAGGAGGCTGGCAAGAAGCATTTATTTATTTACAACGATTCTTTCATGAATGTGACTCGTCAAATCGAGAATCACATGAATGGAAGTATGGTTCAGTTTGCTAATCACATGCGTAGGCAAAATCAGGCCTATGGATTTGTTAATTACATGGCCAATGTCAACGGTTTCTCTCTTTGGGATTCTTATTCCTACGGAGAAAAGCACAATGCTGACAACGGCGAGGATAATAGAGACGGCACCAACAACAACTACTCATTTAACTATGGAGTAGAGGGCAAGACCAACAATAAGACAATCAACAACAACCGCTTTAAGGAAATGCGAAACGCATTTGCAGCACTGTTTATGTCCCAGGCGATTCCACTTATGGTGGCTGGTGATGAGGTGGCTGCTACCCATATGGGCAACAACAATCCTTATTGTCAGGATAACAAGGTGGGCTACACTGTCTTTACCAAGACCAAGAGCAAATCCACCTTGCAGAAATTTGTTATGGAGCTTGTGGAGTTTAGAAAGAGTCACAAGTGTCTCAGAGTTGAAACTCCATTTTTGATGAATGATTACAAGCATCTTGGCTTACCTGATATGTCTTTCCACGGCTCAGAGCCTTGGATGATGACAATCGGTGAAGAGCAAAAGTCCTTGGGTGTGCTCTATAATGGAGCCTATTCCCACGAGAAGGAAGATGTTTTTGTGTGCTATAATTTCCACTATGATTCGGTTGATATGGCACTTCCACTGTTGTCGCCAGGAAAGCGATGGCGTCTTTGCTTTAACACAGCTGAATATGACGATAAAAGTGATTTCACTCCAAAGCCAATCCACGACCAACAATCTATCAAGGTGCCAGGAAGTTCAATTAGTGTCCTGGTTGGCATAAAGCCAGAAAAGAGCAATAGGAGTAATACATGAAAGTTCTAGAACATTTTAAGACAATCACGCATCATCGACATTTGGTTATGAAAGGCTGCTTTGCAGTTGGTTTATACAAGCAGGGACTGCTCCACGATTTGTCCAAGTATTCCTGGACAGAGTTTTCTGTTGGAGCCAAGTATTATCAGGGCTTTAAAAGTCCTAATAATGCAGAGCGAGAGGATAAGGGATTATCCTATGCCTGGCTTCATCACAAGGGCAGAAACAAGCATCATTTTGAATATTGGATTGATTATTCCATGGACGGCACAGGTCAAATGACTGGTATGGAGATGCCGGTTAAATACGTGGTTGAAATGTACGTTGACCGTGTGGCTGCCTGCAAGAATTATCAAAAGGAAGCCTACACAGATTCCAGCGCTCTTGAATACTACGAAAAGGGCAGAGCAAAATACATGATGCATCCAAATACGGCAGCGCTTCTTGAGGATATGCTTAATCACCTGGCAAAATACGGTGAGGAAGCTACCAACGACTATATTCGCAAAGAAATTTTACATAATAAAAAATAATACTTGGAGATATACTAAGATGGAAAAAGAGAGAAAAGTTTTATATTCTGGTATGCAGGCTACAGGCAAGCTTACCATTGGAAATTATATTGGAGCCTTAAAGAATTGGGTTAATCTTCACGAGGATTATGATTGCTTCTTTGGAGTAATGGATTTACATTCCCTTACAGTCAGACAGAATCCTACAGAGTTTAGACAGAATGCCAGACGCATCTACACACAGTATGTGGCAGTAGGTCTTGATCCTAAAAAGAACTGCATTTACTTTCAGTCACATGTATCTGCTCATGCAGAGCTTGGTTGGATTCTTGATTGCTTTACCTATATGGGCGAGCTCAATCGTATGACTCAGTTTAAGGATAAGTCAGCAAAGCACGCAGACAATATCAACGCAGGACTTTTTACATATCCAGCACTTATGGCTGCAGACATCCTTCTTTATCAGGCAGATTTGGTTCCTATTGGAGCAGACCAAAAGCAGCATCTTGAGATTTGCCGCGATGTGGCAGAGCGTTTCAACAATATTTATGGTGATGTATTTACAATCCCAGAGGGCTACTTCCCTAAGGCAGGTGCAAGAATTATGTCTCTTGCAGAGCCTACCAAAAAGATGTCAAAGTCTGATGAGAATGCCAACGCTACAATTTATCTTGTTGATGACAGGGATACAATCATTCGCAAGTTTAAGAAGGCTGTTACAGACTCAGATGCTGAGGTTAGATATGATGTTGCAAATAAGCCAGGTGTTTCCAACCTTATGGAAATCTACGGAGTTGTTACAGGCAAGACCATGGATGAGGTGGCAGCAGAGTTTGCAGGAAAGGGCTACGGCGATTTCAAGCTTGCAGTAGGTGAGACAGTGGCTGATATGTTGGACCCATTCCACAAGCGTTGTGCTGAGCTTGAAAGCGACAAGACCTATATCAACGAGTGCATTAAGGAGAACGCTGAAAAGGCAGCATATTTTGCTAACAAGACTTTGCGCAAGGTTCACAAGAAGCTTGGTCTTACAGAGCGCATCCGCTAGGATTTTATCGATTAAATATGGCTTAGGTCATTTGAAATAAAGGCAGGAGTATGATAATATACATCCTGTCTTTTTTCTTTATGTTCTTTATTATTATCCCTAGGAGATTAATTGTATAGTATTGTAAATACCGCTACCGTTTTCGGTATCGATTCTAAGATTATATCTGTTGAAGCAGATATTTCTGATGGTATGCCAATGTTTGATATGGTTGGCTACCTTTCTTCGGAGGTGAAGGAGGCAAAGGAGCGAGTTCGTGCAGCTCTTAAAAATGAGGGCTATGCTTTGCCTGTAAAGCGAATCACCGTCAATTTATCACCAGCAAGTATCAGAAAAACAGGAGCCAGTTTTGATTTGCCTATCGCTATCGCCGTATTATCGGCCATAGGCATCGTGGAAAGCAACAGACTGGGAAATATTTGTCTATTGGGGGAAATCTCTTTAGACGGCAAAATACAGCCTGTGAAGGGCGTGCTTTCTATGGTTATGGAGGCACGAAATCAAGGTATTGAAATTGTGATTGTTCCAAAGGCCAATTTGCTTGAGGCAAGATTGGTGGAGGGGATAGTTACAATTGGAGTGGAAAAGCTGTCGGAGGTCATCGAGCTTATTAACAGCGAGAACTTTGAAATGGATGATATGTCATTGGATAAAGATATTGAACATCTTGTTCAGGAGTATGACTTTTCCATGATTAACGGCCAGCAGGCTTTAAGGCGAGCCTGCGAGGTGGCCATTGCAGGAATGCATAATCTTTTGATGGTGGGCCCGCCTGGTGCAGGTAAATCAATGATAGCTAAATGTATTCCTTCAATTTTGCCGCCAATGGATAATGAGGAGCAGCTGGAGTTGTCCAAGATATATTCGGTATCAGGCAAGTTTGATGAGAGAAAGGGCCTGATTAAAAAAAGACCTTTTAGGAGTCCGCATCACACAATAACGGCACAGGGACTTGTTGGAGGAGGTCTTAATCCCAAGCCGGGAGAGATTTCCTTGGCCCATAAAGGTGTGTTGTTTTTGGATGAGCTTACTGAGTTTAATAAAAGTACTCTTGAGATTATGAGGCAACCCCTGGAGGATAAGATGGTAAATATAGCAAGGTCCTCTGGAAGCTTTACTTTTCCATCTGATTTCGTTCTGGTTGCTGCCATGAATCCATGCTCCTGCGGTTATTATCCAGATTTGAATCGCTGTAGATGTACAAAGCTTTCCATCCAAAGGTACATGTCAAAGATTTCTCAGCCCCTTTTAGATAGAATTGACATTTGTGTTGAGGCACCAACTCTAAACTTTAATCAGATTTCTTCACAACAGGATAATGAATGCTCAGCGTCAATTAGAGCCAGGGTTATGGCCTGTCATGAGATTCAAAGAAAGCGTTTTGAGGACTTTGGCTACAGATTTAACAGCCAGATACCGGGCAATTTTATGGATAAATTCTGCCATCTTGGTCCAGAAGAAACTGCTTTCATGGAGGAAAGATACGAGAAGTATTCCCTTACAGCAAGAACCTTCCACAAGGTTATCAGAGTGGCAAGAACCATCGCCGATTTAGCTGGAAGCAATGAAATTAAAATAGAGCATTTACAGGAGGCACTTTTATATAGAGGCCTGGACAAGAAATACTGGGAAGGGGCTATGTGATGAATGAGATTATTTATCAGCACTGGTTACTTAACAATTCGGATTTAAACTATGACAAGAAGCACAGCCTATTAGAATATTTCTATGACTCATACCATATTTATAATGCAACAAAGGCAGAGCTTTTAAACAGTGGACTTTTAACAGAAAAAGCAATTGATAAGTTTCTGGTAAATAAAAAGAATACTGATATTCAAAAGGATTACGAAGAGTTTTGTCATTCTCCCTTTTCATTTATCACCATGGAGGATTCTGCTTTTCCTGAGAAGCTTAAAAATATCTATGATTGTCCTTATGGCTTGTTTTACAATGGCAAGCTTTTGGATTTTAAAAACTGCATATCGATTGTGGGAGCCAGACGTTGCAGTGCCTATGGAAAGCGTATGGCTCTGGAGCTTGGTAGCGCTCTTGCAAAAGCGGGATTTATTGTAATTAGTGGAATGGCCAGAGGGATAGATGCTTACGCTCACAGAGGATGTTTGGAGGGTGGAGGAAGAACTGCGGCGGTGCTTGGCTGTGGCTGTGATGTAATCTACCCCAAAGAAAACAGATTATTATATGAAGATATAGTTAAAAATGGAGTGGTTATGTCGGAGTATCCAATCGGTACAGGACCGCTGGCGTTAAATTTTCCAAGGCGCAATCGTATAGTTTCAGCACTTTCTGATGTGGTTATTGTTGTGGAGGCAAGAAGCAAGTCCGGTTCCTTGATTACTGCAGACCTTGCCTTGGAGCAGGGAAAGGATATATACGTGATTCCGGGCCGAGTGGGGGATGCTTTAAGTGAAGGCTGCAATCAGCTCATAAGTCAGGGGGCAGGTATTATCACGGATGTAAATAAATTTGTGGAAGAATTGTCTGACAGACATGGCGTGACAAATGATAGGATTCGACCGGTGGCAAAAAAGAAGCTAAAGCTAAATCCGGAAGAAAAGATTATTTATAATCTGATAGATTATTATCCGAAGAATATTTCCACACTTTTGGAGGAGAGTAATATGGATTATCTTAAGCTTTTATCAGTGATTCTATCACTTGAGAAGATGGAATTGATAACTGAACCCTTTAAAAATAATTATGTAAAACCTGATTAAAATGTTGCGGGATTTTGAGCAATTATATGAAATTGTTTTCTCAATATGTAATATTTTTCTTGAAAATAAAAAATTTATGTTGTATAGTGAGTTTCGATTTTAAATATGCATAATTATAGGAGCAAATATTAAATGGCAAAAAATCTTGTTATAGTAGAGTCGCCTGCAAAGGTGCATACCATAAAGAAATTTTTAGGAAGCAATTACGAGGTTATGGCTTCCCAGGGACATGTCAGAGACATGCCAAAGAGCCAGTTGGGTTTTGACCCGGAAAATGATTTTGAACCTAAATATATAACAATTAGAGGAAAGGGAGAGTTGCTTGCTGCACTTCGCAAGGAAGTAAAGAAGGCAGATAAGATTTTTCTGGCAACTGATCCCGACCGTGAGGGAGAAGCTATTTCTTGGCATCTTACTCACGCTCTCAATTTACAGGATAAAAAGGTTTACAGAATAACATTCAACGAGATTACCAAGACTGCTGTCAAGAATTCACTTAAGAATCCACGAGAGATTGACATGGATTTAGTTGATGCTCAGCAGGCAAGACGTATGCTTGACAGAATGGTTGGTTACAAGATTTCACCACTTCTTTGGGCAAAGGTTAAGAGAGGGCTTTCTGCAGGTCGTGTTCAGTCAGTAGCTCTTCGAATTATCTGCGACAGAGAAAAGGAAATCGAGCAGTTCATTCCTCAGGAATACTACACACTTGATGTGTTGCTTGACACAGAAGGTGCTAAAAAGCCTATCGTTGCCAAGTACTATGGCGACAAGTCGGGAAAGAAGGATATTTCTGACAAGGCTAGCCTTGATAAAATTATGGAAGAGCTTAAGGGGGCTGATTTTACTATTGGCTCAATCAAGCGTGGCACAAGAGAAAAGAAGGCGCCACTTCCATTTACAACTTCTACAATGCAGCAAGAGGCGTCAAAGGCTTTGAATTTCTCAATTCAAAAGACTATGAGCGTTGCGCAGCAGCTCTATGAAGGTGTCAGCGTAAAGGGACACGGTACAATCGGTCTTATCACATACTTACGTACTGATTCTACAAGAGTTTCTGATGAGGCAAGAGCAGCGGCAGAGAGCTTTATCACCAGCAATTACGGTGATGATTATCTTTCAAAGCCACTTGCAAATGGCAAGAAGAATTCTGGCAAGGTTCAGGATGCCCATGAGGCAATCAGACCTGCCAACATTGAGCTTGTTCCATCAGAGATAAAGGACAGCCTGACTCGTGATCAGTTCAGACTTTATCAGCTTGTATGGAAGAGATTTGTAGCAAGCCAGATGTCAAATGCTATTTATGACACAATTTCATTAAACGTTAATGCCAAGAATCAGGTGTTTACTGCATCTGAATCAGCTATTAAGTTTGATGGTTTCATGATGATATATGTATCTGCTGATGATGAGGCTGATTCAAAGACTCATCCACTTTCAAAGCTTACTGAGGATACAAAGCTTACCTTCAATAGTTTTGAGGAGAAGCAGCATTTTACACAGCCATCACCTCATTTTACAGAGGCATCTTTGGTAAAGACTCTTGAGGAGCTTGGCATTGGTAGACCAAGTACATATTCACCTACAATTACAACGCTTTTAAAGCGTCATTACATTACAAAGGAAGCAAAGAATCTCTTTGTTGCTGAACTTGGTGAAGTAGTCAATTCTATTATGGTGGATTCATTCCCTATAATCGTTGATGATAAATTTACAGCAAATCTTGAGTTGCTTTTAGACGGCGTAGAAGAGGGCACAGTTGAATGGAAGTCTGTTGTTCGAAACTTCTACCCAGACCTTGAAAAGGCAGTTGAGGTTGCCGAGGAGGAATTGGCAAAAATTGAGATTCACGACGAGGTTACTGATGTAATCTGTGAGGAATGCGGTCGCAACATGGTTATCAAGTTTGGGCCTCACGGCAAGTTTTTGGCTTGTCCGGGATTCCCAGAGTGTCGTAATACAAAGCCATTCCTTGAAAAGGTTGGTGTTCCATGTCCTAAGTGTGGTGGAGACGTTGTTATTCGTAAGTCTCAAAAAGGTCGAAAGTTCTTCGGCTGTGCAAATCATCCTGAGTGCGACTTCATCAGCTGGTCTAAGCCAACCACTGAAAAATGCCCTAAGTGTGGCACTTACATGGTGGAAAAAGGCAACAAGCTGGTATGTGCAAATGATGATTGCAGATTTGTTCAAAATATCACAAAAGATGATAAATAACTTTTAAAATATCAAAAATTACACGCAACATATATAATATTCTGAATTCTATTGTAATTTGTTCAAATAGATGCTATAATTTGTGCAAATTTCCCTCAGAATGGTGTTTTGATTTGTTTAGTTCGTTTTTTGGTGAGATTTTATGGGGAAAAGTGCTTATGTTAAATTTGAATAAATTGTTTTTAGATTTAGGAGGACATAGTTTAAATGAGCGTACAGTTATTAGACAAGACAAGAAAGATTGGAAAGCTTCTTCACAATAATAACTCTTCAAAGGTTGTTTTTAACGATATTTGTTCTGTATTAACTGAGATTCTTGATTCTTCAGTACTTGTTATTTCAAAGAAGGGTAAGGTTCTTGGCCTTTCACACATTCCTACAACAACAGAGATTGGTGAGCTTATTGTTGATGAGGTTGGCGGATTTATCGATCCTCTTTTGAACGAGAGATTATTATCAATTCTTTCAACAAAGGAGAATGTAAATCTTAAGACACTTGGTTTTGAAAAGTCTGATATTGATATGTATTCAGCAATTATCGCTCCTATTGATATAGCTGGCGAGCGTCTTGGTACACTTTTTGTTTACAGATTTGACAAGCAGTATGATATTGATGACATCATCCTTACAGAGTATGGCACAACAGTTGTTGGCCTTGAGATGATGCGTTCAGTTAACGAAGAGTCTGCTGAGGAAAACCGCAAGCTCCAGGTTGTTAAGAGTGCTATCTCAACACTTTCATACTCAGAGCTTGAAGCTATCATCCACATCTTTGATGAGCTTGATGGTACAGAGGGCGTTCTCGTAGCTTCTAAGATCGCTGACAGAGTTGGTATTACACGTTCAGTTATCGTAAATGCACTTCGCAAGTTTGAGTCAGCTGGTGTAATCGAGTCTCGTTCTTCAGGTATGAAGGGTACTTACATCAAAGTCCTTAACGATGTAGTATTTGATGAGCTTGATGAAATCAAAAAGAATAAATAATTTTCAAAGATTTTTGGCCCACCACATGGTGGGCTTTTTTACTTCATAGTATAGCTCAGACTATTAAGGTTATTGAAATCCCCTAGGCATTGGTACACCTTAGTTACCTTCAAGTTACATTCATCAAGTGAAATCACAAAAATGAGTTTTAAGATATGGGCACCAGTCAAGATTCACATCCATGTTCAACTTTCCTTGACCTCGCCGTCCATGGCTCGGTCTGCCCATATCAAGTAAACTCATTTTTTATTTCACTAGATTCATTCCAAGATCAGGTAACTAAGGTGTACCAATGCCTAGGGGATTTCAATTTTTCATGAGAGTCTGAGCCATATAAGATTAAATCAGAATAATCAAAAAAACATTTTTATATTTTTTCGGATTCACTCCTAAGTAAGGAAACTAAGAAATCCCATAGATGTTGGAACTCCTTAGTTACCTTCATGTTACATTTATCAAGTGAAATCACAAAAATGAGTTTTGTAGATATGGACACCAGTCAAGATTGAATTATTTAAAATTATTTTGTTTTGATGTTTCAAGGGATATGAGAACATTTTTTTAACACATAAATATTTTATTATATTAATATCTATAGCAAAAAATAGGGGCGTAAATTTTTTTAAAAAGAGACCTCCACTAACTGTAGTGGATTAGATTTGAGGATTACACTATATTTTGTAAAATACTTCTTGTGTTTTTTTATATATAATTTATAATTAAAGTAGTCTAGGAGGGTTTTGAGAATGATTAGTTCAGATGCCTTTGGATATGTAAATTTATTAGATAATACCGCGGATGTTAGCTGGCAGCGTCAGACTTTGATTACCAACAACATTGCCAACAACGATACTCCGGGATACAAGAGACAGGATATAGAGTTTGAGAGCGTCCTTCGCAATGCTTTGATTAGCACGCACGAGAGGACTCTTGATAGAGCAGTGGATTACCTGTATGACGAAAAGAACGGCAAGGCTGGAGATGGTGTCGCAGGAATCGAGTACACTGATTACGAGAATTATTCATATCGACTGGACGGCAACAATGTTGATATGGACACTGAGAATGTTGAGCTTGCATCTGAGCAGCTTAGATATCAAGCGCTCACCACAAGCATCACCAATCAGTTTA
>JAEEGK010011131.1_pt1 | contig 20609 bp, 6 predicted proteins | sample 8958771 | NCBI WGS metagenome assembly JAEEGK01 (sample SAMN16246547, study PRJNA631951) | gut metagenome | biome: gut microbiome; feature: rumen; material: SC-attached | host: Bos | place: Iran: Karaj | collected 2018-10
CCCAATCCCCAATCCCCAATCCCCAATCCCCAATCCCCAATCCCCAATTTTAAACAAAACAATATTTTTTTAATAAAATAAATATTTAAATTGTTTTTTAAAGTGTAATTAATAATTGATAAAATATAATTATTAAATATATTTTATGAATTATAATTAATTAATATTTTTAGTAATAATTAATATTTAAAAATAAAATATAATTATATAAAAGTAATTTTTTTATTTTGTAAATTTCAAATAATAGATTGTAATAAAATAAAATAAATTAACGTTTTACTTTTTTATAATATTAGACTTATTTGGATTTAATAAATAATTAAAATTATAAAAAATCTTTAAAATTTTATTAATTTCAAATTTTAAAAAGATAATTTTTTTTTGTGGGAATTATATAGGGTGAAGATTTATTATAAGAATTTAAAAATGAGGTTTCTTTTCATATTTATCTTTATATTATTTATTAAAAGAATTCATCCTTTTTTAGATTTTTTCAAAAGTCATAAATTTAATTCTAAAATAAATCAATTATTCATAATATCTATTCGAATTCCTGATTTTTTAGAAACAATAAAATATTATGAACTATTTATGCCTTATATAACGAAAGTGTTAATTATAACTCAACAAAAATTAATAAATGATTTCAAAAGCTTATATAAAGGAAATTTAACATTAGAATTTATACCAGATGAAGAATTAATGCCAAATTTAATAAAAGATCATTTAAAAAGGAATTTTTATTTAAGAACAAAGGCCTTAAGTTCATCAAAATTAGATAATCAATTTATAATGGCAGATGATGACAATAGACCAATTAAACCAATTCCAAAAACATATTTTACTGAAAAAGGGAAAGATAAATTATATTATTTTTATACAGATATTTCAAAATGGGCAGGGTCAAAAGAAGGAATTCCATCATCATTTGATTTAGGACAATATTCAGCTTATAATTTTATAAAAAAACATAATTGGACAAAATATATGTTTGCTTCACATGAACCTCAAATTATAAGAAAAGACATTTATTTAAAAGCATTAAAAGAATTTCCAGATGCTTATGAAATACCAATTGATGAATGGACATTTTATGGTAATTATGTTATGAAATTTCATTCTAAACAGTTTATTTTTTTAAAATTTACTACAATATTATGGCCTGAAATGCCAACTGATTGGTTAATGGAATTTTTACCTGATAAAATTTATTTTGAAAATTATTATCATGAACCTTATCAAAAAGGAAGAATTTTTCAAAATTTATATACTGAAATAAATGAAAATGTTGATATTAATACTTTTGAAAAGGAAGAAAGGTTTTATAAAATTTTTAAAAAATATTATAAATTACAGAAAATTAATAATATGTTATCTAATTTAATTCAATTAAAATATGGTGTAAAACAAATTATTAATATTAATTTTGGAAATGATATTATTATTAATGGCCCTCCTGAATTATTTATAGTTGGAGGAATTTTATGTGAAATAGATGTAAATTATATTTTTACTCGACCATATTTTCATAAGAAATTAAATTTTCAATATCTAATTTATAACAATAAAAATGAAATTGTTTTTGAATCACCTTGTAATCTTTATTATTTATATATGTATCCTGGAAAATTTCGTTTTCCTCTTCATGGTTTTAATCAAGATTTTAAAGGAAATTTTAAATTAAAAATATCTATTTATAATCAAACTAGTGAATTAGATATACCAATAATATTTCTTCAAGAAATAAGAAATATAATTATTTAAACATTTTATTTGTATAAAAGAATTTTTATAATATTTAATATTTTAAAAATAAATTAAAATATTAAATTGTCATTGAAAAAGTATTACCAATAAATACTTCTTTCAAATTGCAAAAATATTATTTATATTTTATTGATTCGAATAAAATTTAATAAGCATATCTTTTTTCCCATTTTTTTAGATTAATTTTTCCTTTATGTATCAAATTTTTTTTTAAATTAAAAAAAAATTTCATAATCATTTTTTAAACAATATATTGACATACTAATTTAAATTAATAATTATTGAATTGTTTTTTATCATAATTCATTATATTTTTAATTTATTCTTTTATTGAATTAATATTTAATAATACAAAAAAAATATTCTGATTTGAATTTAAATTTATTTAACTGAAGAAATAATTTAAAATCTAATATTAATAGTATTTACTAATTAAAAATTTGGATATGGAAAAAATTAATTAATTGAAGAAAAAAATGAAATAGCTCAAGGAATAACCCAATAAGCCTAAGAAATTATATAATAAAGAAATTAAAGTCCTCAACATATTTAAATAACCAAAAAGATATAAAAACAAATATAGAAAATAAAATTTCAAAAATAATATCATATTAAATCTTTTGAAACAAAATTCCTTCTTTCAGAAATATCAAGACATAATATTTTAAGATCACAATATAAAGCATTGTTATTAAAAATTTAAATATAAAACTACACATTTTACATAATTAATACGGAGAAATAGTAAACAAGTCAGTTTTGGAGTATTAAATAATAAAAAAAAAAATTATTATATTGTTGTTAATTATTATATTTCTGGAAATTTTAATACTCAAGAAGATTTTTAGAAGAATGTTAAGCCTCCACAATCATAATATTTTCTGTTATATATTTTCAAGAATAATTTAAATTTTTTTCATATATATTATTAATGTATATAAATACAATAAATAAATTTTTATAATAAAATATTAATATTTATTAAACTTAATTTTAATGATATATTTAAAAAATTCCTTTATAAATATTTTTTATAAAAATGAATTTATTTTAAATAATGGTTAATATTATAGCTAATAATCATTTTATTTCAATAATAATTATTTTGTATTTTGACATTTTTAGTTTTGAACATTAAACTTTTGTTAGAAAAGTTTACCAAAAAAAGAATCACTATTTTCATATTAATATCTCAACAATAATTTCCTGATTAATATCTAAATATTTTTAAAAAATGTTTTTTAATTTTTTCATTAAGAATAACTTTTTATGAATAAATAAAATTTGAATTTTATTCATTTTTATCTTGAATTAATTTCCTTTGTCTTTTATTTTCAGGAGCTCTTTTATTTCCTACAATATAAAAATTTCTTAAATATTCAATTGCTTCATCTTTTAAAAATCCACCTTGAGATTTATATATCCATTTATTATATTTATTAATTGAAATAATTGAACCATTACCTCCAAATTTATCATTTGAACAACCAAAATATACTTCTTTAATATTAATTAAACTTAAAGCATAAGCACACATAATACAAGGTTCACAAGAGACAAATAAAGCACTTTCATTCATTAATTGTTTTAAATCAAAAAATGAATTTTCATTTATTTTAATTGGTAAATTCTTCTCAAAATATTTTATACAATTTATTTCACAATGTGATGCTGCATTTTTTGTTTTATTTGTTAAATTATGACTTCCATATAAAATTGTTTTTGATGGAATATGAAGAAAAATACATCCTACTGGAACTTCTCCTTCTTTTATTGCTTTTTCACATTCTTTAAATGCTTCTCTCATATATTTTTCTATTTCTTCTTTTGAAAAGTTTTCCATTAATTTTTCTTTTAATAAATTATTCTTTTACTCATTTAACTTATTTTTTAATTACAAATTATAATATATTAACTTTTTAAAAATATTTAAAAATAATGAATTATATTTAATAATTTATTTTTATATTTTTTCTAAATATTAAACAAATGTCCGTTGAAGAAAATAATAATAATAAAGAAACAATTATCAAAGAAAAACCAAATTTTGAACCAAGTGGCTTATTATATATGGAAAAAGATTTAGAAGGGTAATATATTATTTAATTATAGTATTACTTTAAAATACTCAATACCTCCTGATAAATGTAATCCAATTGAAGATTGGAGAATTTATTTATTTGAAGAAAATGAAGATGAACCAAATAAATTATATAAATTAAAAGGAAAAAATTATTTTTTAATTGGAAAAGATAAAAAAATATGTGATATAATAATAGATTCATCATCTATATCAAGGCAACATTCAGTAATTCAATTTAGAAAAACAATATTTAAGAATAAAGAATTAATAATTCCATATATTTTTGATTTAAATAGTACAAATGGAACATATTTAAATGGAGTAAAAATAAACGTAAATAAATATTATGAATTAAAACAAAATGACATAATAAATTTTGGAAATTTAAAAATAGATTTTATAATAATGAAAAAAAATATTTAAATTTATATCATTAAAAAAACAATAAAAATTATATTTTAATCCCATTTTTCCATTCACTTTCACATATACTTCCATCATTATAATAAATTACTCCTTTTCCATCCATTAAATCATTTTTCCATTCTCCTTTATAATAATTCCCATTATTATAATAAAAAATCCCTTTACCTTCTTTTTTATCATTTTTCCATTCTCCATCATATTTATGTCCAATTAAAAAATAATAAATTCCTTTTCCTTCTTTTTTATCATTTTTCCATTCACCATCATATTTATCTCCATTATGATAATAAAAAATTCCATTTCCATTCATATTATCATTTTCCCATTCTCCAATATAATAATTCCCATTTTTATAATAATATATTCCTTTACCTTCTTTTTTTCCATTTTTCAATTCACCTTCATATTTACTTTCACTTATTTTATAATAATATATTCCATTTCCTTCCATTTTACTATTTTTCCAATCACCTTCATATTTATCTCCATTTCTAAATATTGCAATTCCTTTACCTTCTTTTTTTCCATTTATCATTTGACCTTCATAAGTCCCATTTTTATATACTTTTAAAATAATATTCCAATTCGCTTTTTTTTTCATTTAAAAAAAAACAAAAAAAAAAAAATTAAAAAAAAAACAATTCTTAAAAAAAAAAATACCAAAAATTTAAAAATATAATGTCAAAATCCAAAGACCAAAAATATTTAAAAACAAATTTAGATTCCCTTCCAGTAATTCAAGAAACAGAAAAAGACAAAGAAAAAATGTTTCCTTCATCAGATGATTTTATAGCAAAAACAGAGCAAGAAGTAATAAGAGTTCCAAACTGTACATATGCAAACGATGCAAGTAAACATGCAAAATATTATCTTTGTCCATGTTCTTCAGGTACAAAAGGTTTTGAGCCAATATGTGAAGCTTGTGCTAAATTTTGTCATAAAAATCATCATCCAACATTAGAAGTTCCTGGAATAAATATTTGTTCATGTGGATTAGGTAATCATATGATAACACAAGAAATGGAAAATACTGCAAAAGAAAAAATAGAAGCTTCTCAAACTCAAGCTCAATGTTTTTATTCTAAATTTTTTGAGCATACTCCTAATAGAGGTTATTTTAAATATGAAAATGTTACTTATTGTGCTGTTTGTGTTGAATATTGTTTAAATTTAAAATTTGATGATAATAATTTAAGTAATTGTGATTATGGAAGAAATGTTTGTTATTGTCCTTATTATCATGAAATTAATGTTATTAAGTTAAATGCTGATTTTATGAGTAGGAAAGATTTTAAGAAACATATGAGAAATTTTAATTTTAATATTTTATTTAAAATTGGGAAAAGTAAACAAATTTATCTTGATACTTTAGTTAATCAAATTAATCAATATTGTACTAAAAAAACTCCTGAGTTAAATAAAGAGTTTTTTAAAAATTTTATTATTTATAAAATTTTGGAATTATTTAGTGCTTTTGCTGTTTTTTGGGAAAATAAATTTTTTCATGTTGTTCCTTCACTTTTAGGTACTTATAAAATTAAAGATTTATTTAATTTAATGTCTTTAAATGAATTAAGAAATTCTTTAGATGAAGATATGGCAACTAATTTTATTACTGCTAAATTTTATTTTGCTGAATTATTATTTAATTATGTAGTTAGAACATTTATGTTAAAATATACTAATTTATGGAATGTTAGAACTATTTTTAATATGAATTTATATCAAAGATACATTCATGTTCATAATACTAAAAAATTTTATTTATTTGGTAAAGAACCACCAGATGATATTTTTTTAGATGATTTAGTTTCTAATATTTTAGATTTATATGATTCTATATTAAAAGTTAATGAAAGATTTCCTTCAATTTTTGAAAGAATTATGTCTTATGTTTTTCCTACTTTTAATAGAATTATGAAATATTTGATTAAATATAATATTATGAATAATGAAGGAAGAAAAAGATATTTTGACTTAATTTTAGAAACTTTAAATTTACATGCTGAAAGAGGAAAAGGTAATATTGAACATAGTGTTTTTTATATTATGAAAAGTGTAATTTATACTACTATTTATAATAATGATAGAGTATGTTATGATTATTTTCAAAAAATTGATACTGTTGAAAAAAAAGGTTTTATGTTTCAAAAAAATGAAGATTCATCAAAATTGACAAAAATATTTTTATTAACAATTAAAGATTTTGATAGAAAAAATGATATATCAAGAACAATAATATTTGATTATTATCTTAGAAAATTTTTTGAAGTTATGTTAGATAAAGAAGATTTTTATATGAATTCAATATATAATTGTAATGAAGATGAAATACAATCTTTAATGGATTTTGATCCAGATAATACATCAAGTTATGTTAAAATTAAAAATTCTTTAGAACAAAAATATTATGATGCAATTAATATTTTTTCTTTTGATTTAAATAATATAAATAGACAATATTTTTCATATGATTGTAATCAAGAAACTTATTTTGAAAATGCAAATGAAATATTATCTAAATTTCATGGATTAATGATAAATGAAGGATTTAATTTAGATGAAATATCACATTCATATTGTATTTTTTCACCACCAGAGCATAAAAGTTTTGAAAAACTTCAAAAAATAAGAAAAGTAATATTTTATTCAGTTTTCTTTCAAAAAGTAGAAGAATTTATTCATATATATTCATGTGGGAAAATTTATCCTCAACCAGATGAAGGTTTTGAATACAATAAAGATGATTTAATTGATAATGTTAATTTTCTTTTAAAATTTTTATTCCTTTTAGCAAATAGAGATTGTAGAATGTTAACTTTTGTTATGAATATTAAACCACAAATTTTTGCAGCAACTTTTAATGATGTTATTTCTACAACTTTAGATTTTTTAGAAAGATTAAGTGAAATGATGTATTGTGGAATTGATGTTGAAAATTATAATAATAATAATATTAATGTTAATACTACTAGTTTAAATAATGAAACTATTTCTATAAATAATGAAGAAAATGAAGTTGAAGAAGAAGATGAAGATGAAAAAGATGAAATTGATAAAAAATATAGATTTGAAAACTTTTATTTTTTTAGTGAAGTTATTTCAGAATTACTTTTATTAAATAAAGATAATTTAGATATTGTTGCTGAATTAATGAGAATATCAATTAAAAGTTTGAAAAAAATAACAATTCAAAAAAGTGATTTTTTAAATGCAATAGAAGCATTTGAATATGTATTTAAATATATGAGTTCAAATGAAAATATAATGAATAGAATACATGATTATTTTAATGAATTATTAGGATTAAAAGAACCAAAAAAAGAAGAAGATATGGAAGAATCAGAAATTGAAGAAAAAAAAGATACAATTAAATTTATACCTCAATATTATAATTTTTTAAGTGAATTATATGCTACTGATATTGAATTTTATAATTATATGGATAAAGCTGATATAATTCCGAGAGATGACTTTATTAATTATTATGGAAAATTTTTATCAAAAAAATTTAAAGATGTACCAATTGAAGTAGAATATTCTTTAACAAGATATTATTTTACTTTAAAACAACCTATTCAATTTCAAATTGGAAAAATGAGTGAAACTTTAAGAAATTTATATATGCCTGATACAAAAGATAATTTAAATTTAATTCATTTATCAAGACTTGAATTAAAAGATGAACAAATTCCAAAAATTGAACAAATTATTCAAATTGGAAAAGATTTATTAAATATATTTGATTTATTTAATATGAATAAATTTTCCTCTTATTATTCTAGAGATAATAAAGATAATTTAGATCGTCATTTTCCACTTAGATATTATGAAAATATAATTGTTAGACCATTATTTAGTTTAATTAATGGTTTTATTTTAGATTCAGAAGAAATTTATGGTAAAGATGTTTATATTTTTTATCAATTAGTTTTTTATTTTTTGAAAAATACAATTGTTTTTTATAGCGTTCCTATTGTTGATGATAATAAAAAAGGAGTTCAAGTTGAAAAATTAATTTATAATTATGAAGAATTTACAATAAAATATGAACTTACTAAAAGTGTTTTAGAAGATATTTATGAAGATGCTAAAATAATAACTGAAAAAATAAAATTTTTTGAATTAGGTAAAATATTTGATATATATCAAAAAAATATTCAAAAAATTATTAATTTTCAAAAAGAAGAAAATTCAAAATTAATTTCAAAAATTACAGTAGCTACACAATCATCAGTTTCAGATACAATAACAAAAAAAACAAATATAATGAAATTAAGATTATATAATATATACAAGAAAAACAAATCAAAAGTATATGATGATAATTTATCAATAATAGATTCATATCGTTTTTGTAAACATGATTTAGAAATTGATTTTGGAATTTATATTTTAAATTATCTCAATGTAAAATTATTTGATATTTTAACTGATTTTAATATAAGAATAATACCAGAAGATAAATATGAACCAGAAATAAAAAAAATAACAAAATTTAAATTTCAAAATGCATATATTTTAATTTATTTTAATGGATTTTTTAATAATGATTCAAATAATTTCCAAGAAGCATTCATAAATGAAGATATAACCATACCAGACAATTTTTATGAATATTTAATTCAAAAATTAATAGTAGGAGCAACATTAAATGAAGCAAAGAAAATATATGATATAGATTTTTTAACAAATACAACAGATGAAATATTAAAAATAGGAAAATTTGAGACAATATCATATCATATGGGTAAAAATGCAATAAAATTTATTCAAAATTTATGTGAAGGACATAATAAAAAATTTCAAACAAAATTTTTTGATTTATATTTTGATCCAGAAAAATTTTTACAAAATAATAAAAATATATTTTCTCATAGAAAAGGATATTGTTCGACAACAAATGCAAGATATAATTTGAGTCCATCAAATAATATAAAAAATGATGAAATAGTTCATAAAAAAAGAGCAACAGTTACAAGTGGAATTGGTTTTACTCAATTAATAACAAGTTTAAATATTAATAATAATAAAGATGATTCATCAAAAAGTGATATAACAACTTATGAATCTGAAGATCAAGGACAAGAAGAAGAAAAAATTCAATTTTTATATACGAGACAAGTTTCTTTTTTTAATTTAATATGTTCAATGATGAAAATAATTAATATTAGTTTACATGTTGAAAATGACTTTCAAAGTCGTGTTTTTCAATCTTTAAATTATTGTAAAAATTATGAAAATATCATTGAATTATATATTAGATATAGTGATTTAGTTGTTGAAATGATTCAAGGAACTAATACTTCAAATTTTAAAAATTTTTATCAAAAAAATTTACCCGTTGATTATGAAGTTTTTCAAGAAGATGGAACTTTTGAAACTAATCCTATTAATGAATCTTTTGTTTTTCTTTCTTTAGCAAATCAAATTAAAAATGTTTTATTTGATAAAGATGATTATTTTAATAAATTATCTTTTCATATGAAATATTATTTATTTGTTTCTATGAATAATGTTCTTTCTCAAGAAAATATTGATTCTTCTATTGTTAAAGCTTTTATATTTTTATTTCCTCCTGATAAATTAATGGAAATTATTTGTATTTATTTAAGAGGATTATATATAAGTCATTTATGTAGATTTAATTATAATACTGAAGGATTTAATAAATTATTTCAATTTTTAGAATTAAATTCTAATTCAATGAGAGATTTAAGAAATATTTTTAAAACAAATCCTCATTTTTATGAAGATGATTTCTTTAAATTAGCAAGTCAAATGTATTTATTTTTAACTATTATTGGTGAAAAATATGATTTAAATGAAGCTCAAAAAATATTAAAATATGCTGATAAAGATTTAATGCAAAGTAAAGTTTTTGAATTTGAAAATTTTAATCAACCTGGAACTTTAGCATTATTTGGAGGAAATAAAAATATTTCAATGGAAAAAGTAAAAACTGTTGATCATAATTATATGAATGATTATATTGTAACATCTAAATTTTTTAATAAAACAATTAGAAAATGTGAATTTAAAGTTAAAAATGATGATAATTTAGAATTAAAAATAATATATTTTATTGTTGATCCACATTTTTATTATATATCAAAGAATAATATTGAAAATTTCTTACACGATGTTGATAGAAGTACATCAACAACTAAATTAAAATCTTTAATTGATGCTTTGAATTTATTTATGTCTGAAGTTGAATATAAAACTTCAGTATTTAGAAAATCAAAATATATTCAAAATCTTTTAACTATTGATTATAAAAATGTTGGATTTTATAATTTTATAATATCATTAGTAATAAATTTTGTTTTACTTTTATTTTTAACAGGAGTAAATGAATCAAATGAATTAATATTAGAATATTCAACAAGATTTTTTGTAGGATTACAAGTAATAATGGATGTAATTTTCTTAATTATTTTCATAATTTCAAAATATAATTTTTATGTGTTATTATCTAAAAATGAATTAGGAAAAGATCACAAATTAACAATATTTGAAGCAATTAAAGTTTATTTATTTGATGCATTTTTTTTTAATGATGAAATATATTTACTTCTATTAATTCTTATAATGGGAATAGGAGGAGTTTTTTCACAATATGGTTCTTTTCTTTTTGCACTTCAATTACTTTCAATTATAAAATTTGTAGATACAATTAAAGAAATTGTTTTAGCTTTTAAAATAAGATTAACTCAATTAATTTGTATGATTGGATTTTTAGCAATTTTAATATTCTTTTATTCAAATTTTGGTTTTTATTTTTTAATAAATGAATATAATATTGAAGTTGAAGGTAAAAATGAAAATTTCTGTCAAACTTTATTAGAATGTTCAATTAACTTTTTTAATCATGGCGTAAGAGCAGGAGGAGGAATTGGTGATATTATTGAACAAAAAAGTTTTGATGTTATGAGTTTATATTTATTAAGATGGGTTTCTGATTTAGTTTTTTATATTACTGTTATTTTACTTTTATTAAATATGATTAATGGTGTTATTGTTTCTACTTTTTCACAAATAAGAGAAGAAAGTAATGAAAAAGAAGAAGATATTAAAAATAAATGTTTTATTTGTAATATTGATAGATTAGATTTTGAAAAGAAAAAAATTGATTTTTTTGAACATCAAAAATATGAACATAATTTAAAACATTATATTAAATTTTTTGTTTTGGTTAAAAGAATAAATGAAAAAGATTTAGATGCTGATCAAAGTTTTATTGTTTCATGTTTAAAAGATAGAAATATTCAATGTTTTCCTGTTAAATGTTCTAAAAGTATGGGAAATTTAGATGAAGAAGAAAATGATGATAATAATGAAGAAAATGAATAATAAATTATTTTAATTTAATATATTTAATTTTTTTTTGTTTTCTAATAATACATAATTAAAATAAAAATAATGTATTCCATTGGAGAAAAAGGTTATTTTATTCAAAGACTTTATATGAATCATGATGCTTTAAAGAAAACTAAGAATAAGAAATTTGATAAAAAATCAAAATTGAATTCAAAAGAAATTAGCAAAGAACAAGATGATTTAGATAATTTTATAAGAAAAAAAATAATATTCAATAAAGAAATATATTTAATAAAGAAACAATTATGTAAAAGGATTGAAAATAAATCATGTGAAAATAAAAGACAAAATAAATTAATAAAAGGAAAAATATTTAATAATAGTTATTCAATAAATAATACTGATAGAACAAATGATTTTTCAACATCTTCATTTAATAAAACAAATAATAATTCTCATATATTTAATAATACATTTGTAAATTCAAATTGTAATAGTAAAGAAAAAATTAAAAAAAGAAGGAGTGTTTTAAAATTTAGTTTATCTTCAAATAAAAAGAAATTATTTAAATTTAAAGATTCTTTAAAAGAATTAAATAAATATACAGATGAATTAGGATTAACAAAAGAATCTGAAAGAAAAAATTATATTAGTAATAAAGAAAAAAGAATAATTTATGAAAATCAAACTGAAAGAGAATTCATTAAACCAAGAAGAAAACCAACTTTATTTAATTCCACATCACAATTAAATAATTATATTATTAAAGACTATAATTTAACTGAAAATAATTCATCTGAATTTAAAAAAAAAATAGAAATAGCTGAATTAAGTTTTGAAAATATAAACAAACATAAAAGAAAGGAAACATATAAACAAGTAAAAAATCTTTATGTTCAAAATTCTGAAAGTGAAAATTTTTATTATAATTTAATACATAATGATGATATGAAAGAAGGATATTATAGTGAAAATGATATGAAAAAAATAAAAAATAAATATTATTTATTTATTGGAGAAGAAAAATTGAAAAAACATTTAAAAGTATTTGAAAAAATTAGAAATTTAAATCATAAAGGATATACTAAAATTAAACCAGGAACTGATGTTGAATTAAATAATTTAGAAAGAATTATAATGATTAAACAATTACAAAGGAAATATTTATCTAATAATTTTAATAATATGAAAACTAAAATTGAAAACTTTCAAAGAGATCAAGATAAGATTTATATGTCTTTAAGAAGATTTAAAACAAAAAATATATTAAAAAAAAAACTTAAGGTTTCTACAATTAATGAATTTAAATCTGTAAATGGACTTTATTTTGGGTTACCTGTTTAGGTATTTTAGCAAAAAAATTATATTTGTATATATATATTAACAAAAAATTAAAATACATAATTTTTTTGAGAGTAAAATTAGTGTAATTTTTAAAAATGTGTATATTTAAGAAATATATGAAAGTATTAAAAATTTTGTTGAAAATTTAATTTAATTTTATACTTTTATAATTTAGAGAAAAGTATCCAAATTAAATTTTTAAATAAATATCAGATTAAATTCTTAAATAATTTATTTTTTTTTATTTAAAACATTTTTAATACTTTTCAGAATTTTATCTCCATCATTCCCATTATTAAAATCAATAAATTTACTAACCCCATTAAATAGGTTAATATTTAATCTAAATTTCTTCCCATTACTTCCTAAACTAACATCTTTAACATCATCTAAATAAACCTTAAAAACACTCTCACAAAAATCTTTTAATTCAACAACTAAAACATCACTAACAATAACATAAAAATTATCATCTAAAAAAGTTTTTTCCAAAATTTTTTTAGAATTTTCCAATTTCAAAAATTGATTTTGAACACTAATTTCAACATCATTTCCATTTTTATCTTTAATAAAAATATTTTTACTATTTCTATGTTCCATTTTATCATAATCATCAATAGGTAAATTATCACTTAAAATTCTAGGTTCTCTAAATCTAAAATAATCAACTTTATTATTAAGTAACTTTGAATTAGAAATTCCTTTTGTAGTTTCATTTCCAATTGTTAAAGCAGTATTAACAGGAGTTAAAACAGCTCCCATAACACCTTTTCCAATTCCTTTAAAAAATCCTCCAATTCCTTCTTTTTTAGTTCCTTCAATTGGTTTTGTAACAATTCCAGTAACTCCTTTTGTAATTTCATTAAAACCTTTTTTTAATCCTGAAAATGCACCTCCAAAAAAACCTTTTGGTTCTTCTTCTTTTTTTATATTTAAATTATTATCATTTGATTCACCTTGAATCATTTTTGTAGCATTTAATAAACCTCCAGTTATTTTTGAAGCAGAATCTGCGGTTCCTCCAACTATTCCTGATAATAATGATGATACACCTTTTCCAATTCCTTTACCTAAATTTTTTGGTCCTTTTAAAAATGCTTTTCTTGGTTCATTAAATAAAGAATAAAATCCAGTTCCTATTGAATCAAATAATTGAATTGGATTTCCTATTATATCAATTCCACCTATTATTTTATATAATTGTAATATGCATTCTCTTTTATAATGATCATATATTATTGAATATAATTGATTGAAATTTGTGTAACTGTTTTCTAATATAATTTCATTAAATTGAAGTTGAGTATCTGATATTTGTGTTATTGTTGTTGAAAATGATGTTATTAAACGAGATAATATTGATGGAAGTTTTGATAAATTTATTGAATCTTTATCTAAACGAAATGTTATTTTTGATTTTATTGCTCCTATATTTAATAATTGTATTGCATAGGAATTTACTATTTTGTTTTCTTCATTTAATTTATCTATTGGTGTTGAAATTTGAGTTAATAAATTTTCTTCTTTTGAATTGTTTGTTATATTACTTGCTGAATCTATTAAACCAAATGATTCCATTAATTCATTTGTTAATGATATTATTTGATTAAGGACTACATGATCTATTTTTAAATCAAAAGGTTGGATAATGAATTCAATTGAAGGATAACTTGTATTTGGTAGTGAATTTAAATATTGTTTTTGGTCTTGATATATACAAATTTGAAGAAATGGAATTAAAGGTTCATTTTCGTTTTCTTTTAATAATTTTATTTCTGTTTTTGGTAAAATTTGCTGAATTGGATTTAATATTACTTTAAATGAATTATCTAAACAATAATCTATTTGGAAATTTTTACATTGTAAAAAATAAATATTTGATGTTTCATTATTTCCGTTTATTCTTGTTTTTGTTATATTTTTATTTTTAAATTTTAATCCATAAAATGATATGTAAATAATTTCTTTTGGATCTTGATTAATTAAACTAATACCTATACCTATTAAATTTAAATAAAATTTATATCCTGATATTGATAATAAAGTTTTTATTATTTTTTCTTTTGTTTTTAATGATTTTGCTTTTCCAAAACTAGATTGAATAATAATATTTTTTGTTAAATTTGAATTTGTTGGCGCTGATTCAATTATATATGAACCTTTTTTTGTTTTTATTTTTTGAGTCCCAAATACATTAAATGATAAATCATAATTTTTATTATCTAAAAGTATTGATAGTTTATCAACCGACAATGATTCAGAATCAATAAAAGGAATTTCTTTATTTGAAGGAATTATTATTTTTTTTTTATTATAAGATAATTGAATTGGATTGTTTGTTCTATTTTCAATTTTTGCTAAAGGAAATTCAACTTCAGTAAAAATAATATATATTATTCCTTCATTATATGTTTGAATTACACATCTTATTGGATAATAATAATCTTTTCCATTTAAAGTAAATAATTTATTTTTAATTTTTTCATTTGAAACTTGATTTGGATTTATTTTAATAGCTAAATCATATCTTCCAGGAGTTTCAATATTAAAACTTTGCGAAAATTCCTTTTCAATTCCTATTTTGAATAAAGAATTATTTTCATTTTTTAATAAAATTACTGATTCTTCATTATCTTTTAATATTTTTGCATTTGTTTCTTTTTCTTCTTTATATAATAAATCAAATCCAATTTTATTTATAAAAGTATATCGATTTTCAAAAATAATAAAAGTAGTTTTTGTATAAATAAAAGAAGATTTAATTAATACACCAATTGGAAAATATGTTTTATTTGAATTTCTTAATTTTAAAACAAAATCAACACCTATTGTATCTAATTGAAATTTTTCACTAAATTCACTTTCATTTATTTTAATTTGTATTTTCTCCTTTAATTGAGATGATACAACAGTACTAATTTTTTTTGGCTCTACATAAGAAATTATTCCTTCTGAATTTTTTTCAAAAATTGAACTTTCATTTTTAATTGTAATTTTTTTCTCTGTTCTATTGACAAAAATAAAATCAAAATAAAAAATAATATGAATGCTATTCAATTTGAAATTTGATACTTCAAATAATTTAGAATTATAATATTTTAATGGAGTATTTTCTTCAAAATCAATTCTAGAATAAAATGAATTTTTACCATTCGAGAATATAATTGAATATCTTGGTAATTTTTCATCTTTTATAATTGAAATTGGATTTAAAATAAAGTCTCTATATAATAATTGTAGTTTTGATTCTTTTAAAATATGAATTAAATCTTCTTTTTTTTTAATTGAACTATATAAACTTTTTTTCATTGTTGCTTCTATTTTTAAATAATTATTCCAATTCATTTCAAAAGGAGTTTGATTATATATTGAAATTGTTGGACTAATAATAATATTAACTAATTCAATTATATTTTTTGTTTCATATTTATTTTTTAAAACTTGAATATCAATTGCAATTGAATTTTTATCACTAAAATCAACTTTATTAGGTATTTCTTTCAAATTACTAATATCTTTTAATAGTTTATATTTCTCTCCTTTATATTCAATATATATTTCTTTATTTGGTAATGTATACCAATTTAAAGGAATTGAAATATTCTCTTCAGATTTAATTAATATTGAATCATTGTTACTATTTAATATTTTTAAATCATCAAATTTTGAATAATTATGTATTTTAAGGGTGGAAGAAAATAAAATACATTTAAATAATTCATCGTTTACATAACTTGAAACAGAAATAAATAATTTTTGTCCATTATAATTAATTAAATAATTTTTAGTCTGATTATGATTGAAATTAAAATAATTAATAATTTTATTTTTTTCAAATCCAAATGAAATTGTTGAATTTAATGATTTATCTTTTTTACAATTAACTTTATAATTTGATAATTCAGTTAAATTAAAACTTTTATCATTCTCTATTTCAATAATTTGAGGATTATCTTGATTATCAAAATAAACATTTAATACAATTCCAGTATTATTTATTATCTTTAATAATGTTTCACTATGTTGAATACCTGAAAAAGATTTTGTAATAGAAATTTTTTCATCTTCTTTAATTTTTTTAGTCATCTTCTCATATCTATCTTTTAATATTTTTAATATTCTTAAAATATTACATGATAAATTTACATTAAATATTCTACTTGATTTAACTTCAATTCTTTGTCTCATTCTTTTAATTACTTGAATTAATCTTAAATTTACATCAAATGGTTCAAAAAAGCATTCCCATTGATTAATATTTGAGTTAAAATATTTCATTTCAATCCAAATAATTAAATTAATATATTGATATAAATTTTTTGGATCATATTTATTAATACTATATTTCTTCTTTGTTATCATTTCAAATAATGCTAATGAAAAATCTTTACAATCTTTTGGGTCATTATTTGAATTATAATTTAAATCTATATTTGTGATATTTAAATTTGCTAAACTTTTATATTGTCCACTGAAATAATCACAAATATCAAAATTTATATCTGCCAATGTTCCATATATTTCTTGACAAATTGAATAATTATCTATATTTGTTTTTATTGTATTTTTGGGATGAGTATCTAAATTATTTAATTTATTTGAAATTTGACCTTCTTCAGTTATATTTTTTCTAGATATTATTTGAGTTGTAATTGATGAATATTCATCAGAAAATTTATTTAAACATTCCATTATATTATAATAAAGTGTAATAAATGTTGAAACATGGAAGAAATTCATAGTAAAATTAAATGGATTAGTTAAAATATCAATTCTAGTAAGTTGAATTTGTTTTTGATGTTCAAGTGAATTTTTCATTTTAACATTAATAGAATAATCATTTAATATATTATCAAAATTATGTCCTTCAAATTTTGAAACTTCAATATAATTATCATTAAAATTATAAACATCAATTCTTCCCTTTGTAATAGAAAATGAAAGTTCAGTATTATTATTTTCATAAATAGTTTGAACTAATTGGAAATTATGAAAAATATTTTCATATTTACTGTTTGAAACCATCACTAAATTAATATGAATTTGTGACATTATAACTTGAGTAAAAGTATTTGTTGGGTCAATAGGAAAAATAATATCAACATTTTTCATTTCAAAAATTATTTCACTTTTTGCTTTTATATTTTCCTTTTTAACATTTATATTTTTATTAGATTCATTTTTCATTTTTTCTTCTTCTTGCAAATTTAGTTGTTTTGTTAATGCTTTTTTAGATAATTTTTGTTCTTTAATATCCTTAAATAATCCTGTAGTTTCAGTTTTAACTAAATTTATTTCATTTAATTGGACTTTTAATTCTTCTCCTTTTAATACATTTTGACTTTCATTATATATATTTAAATAATACATTGAAAATTGATAAATTCTAACTAAAGATGAAAAATTAGGAGAAATAAAAAATTCTTCAATTGAAATTGTCATTTTAGATGTATTATCAATATTATAAATATATGACATATGAATAGTATGATTTGTACTTTTTTCTTTATCAGTAAATGACATTCTTAATAAATCAGTTACCTTAAATTTATTTTCATTCACTTTTTTTGAAATTGAAGTCCCTAAAATACATTTAAATTCTGGATTTAAATGAAATTTTTTATTTCCATCTTCTAATATTTCATAATCATGGTCATATAAATAAATATATCCTAATTCAATTTTTACTTCCATTGAACCATTTTTTTTCATATGAACATTTGTATCAAAATCTTTTAAAGAAAATTCTAAAAATGGTTTATTCATTTCGAAATCTCTATCTTTTAATTTTTTAGTTATTAATTCTTCTGTTTGAGATAAACTTTTTAATACTTTTATATTAAATAAACCAAATCTTAAATTTATATTAGTTGAAGTTGATATTTCTTCTTTTTTTTCTTCCTTTTTTTCTTCTTCCTTTTTTTCTTCTTTTTTCTCATCTTCTTTTTTCTCATTTTCTTTTTTTTCTTTATTTAAATCTTTTTGATTATTTTTATTTTTTTCATTAAAACTTTTTTGAAAATCATTCATCAATCGATTTTCTCTAGTCATATTTTCAATATAAACAACTAAAGTAACAATTTGTTCTTCATTAATTTGAAGTTTAATATCTTTTAAATCAATATCGACTTCAATATTATCAAAATTAATATTTTTATTTTCAATAAGTGTACTAGCTTTAATAGAAAAATTAGTTTTTGTTACTATTTCATTCCCATTTGGTTTATTAAGAAAATCATAATTATTTTGAGTTCCCATTACCATATTATTTATATCAACTAAATAATTATCAAACATTAAACTTTTATCAGTTAAATTAACATAATCTATATTAGAATCCATTCTTGGAGGAAGGTCACTTTTAATAAATAAATCACCAAAAGATAAAAATATAATATCATTATTATTTTCAACAAGAAAATTAATTGGTAATATAATCATAGGACTTTTTAAATTAATATTTAAATCAATATTGTTATGATTTCCTGGTAATAAAAAATTTGAATATCCTTCTTGAATATATTTTGAAACTTCTTCTGATGCATTTAATGCAATTTTACTTATATCTATATTTTCAAAAGGTTTTAAAAATATTGTTTGAATATAATTTATATAATACATATTTGCAATAATATATAATTGTTTTTCATTTTGTATTTCTAATTTAAAATTAGTCTTTTCAAATTGAGGATTATTTTCAAAAATAATTGATAAGATATTTTTTTCTTCTTTTGATTCTGAAAAAAATACTTTTTTAAATTTAGGATTATTTGAACAATATTGTGATATTGAGACATCTCCTAATATTAATGAAATATATTGACTTTTAGTATTTATTTTAATTTCTGTCATAAAATTATTTGTTTCAAAATTAATTAAAGGTTTATCTATTTCTTCATATATATTTAATGAACTTTCAACAATTGAAAATTTTAAATAATACATTAAAAATTCTTTTTCTATTTTTTCTAAATCACTATTAGATTTTTGAAGATTCATAATTTGATTATAAAAACTTTCTTTTGATGCTTTTTCTTCTTCTTCTTTTAAAAGTTTTTCTCTTTCTTCTTTTAATTTTTTAATATTATTTTCCTTTGACCAAAATGACCAAGAATTTTCTTCAGATTCTATTTTTTCATCAATTAAACTTATAGAATTTAAATATTGTATTTTAATTTTGCATAATTCTCGAATATTTTTAATTATTTCATAATTTACTTTTTCTTCTAATTTATTTAATTTTTCTTCAAATTTTTTATTTTCTTCTGTATTTTTAAAATTAGAAATATATTTTGTTTTATAATAATTTAAATATACATCAATATATTCTGCAATTTCTTTTTCTGTTAATTCTTTTGTATAAAAATCCTTTTCTAATCCTTTTAAATAATAATCTTTAGCATCAATATAATTTTTTTCTGCCATTAAAGCATTTATTTGTTTCATTTGAATTGCTAAAGAAATTTTTGGTAATTCAATATCAACACTATAATTTGGTTTTAAATTTTCTTTAAATTTATCATTCATTGATAATTTAATATCTATAATTAAATTATATAATAAGTAATAATGTGATTTTTCATCTTTTCCATGAACATTTAATTCACTTATACAATAACCATAAAAATTAAGTGAATTTTTTAAATAATTTTTTATCTTCTCATCA
>JAEEGK010011137.1_pt1 | contig 20601 bp, 10 predicted proteins | sample 8958771 | NCBI WGS metagenome assembly JAEEGK01 (sample SAMN16246547, study PRJNA631951) | gut metagenome | biome: gut microbiome; feature: rumen; material: SC-attached | host: Bos | place: Iran: Karaj | collected 2018-10
ATTCAAAATTTTTTTTTCTTTTTTTTGAATTACTACATCTGATTCACTTTTATATTTTTTAAATTTGAAATTTGTTTTATCATATGTAGTACTTCCTTCAGTTTTTTCATCATTTGAATCAAATAAATATAGTTTATCATATTCTGTTTGTTTTTCGTTAATTTTACAACTTTGAGATCTAAATAAAGGTGAATCCATTTTTTATATTATATAATAAACTAATTTAAATAGTAAAATAAATTTTATATTAAAAGTCGTAACAATTAATTGATATAACTATTAAAAAAAACATTTAAAACAATGAATTTTATTCTTTATTTCAATATTATTAAAAAATTTCAAATAAAAATATTTAATTAAAATGAATAGTATATCTAATATGGTAAATATTGTAAAAATAAAAGATTCTATATTTATTGGAGATATATCAGCAGGAACAAATAGAGATTTAATTGAAGAATTTAAAATAAGTCATATTATAAATTCAACAAATAATCTTGGATTAAATTCTTTAGAATATTTAAATATTAAATATTTAAATTTAAATTGGGCAGAAAATTCTAAACAACAATTATTTGAAACAGGTGATGAAAATGTTTTTAAAATAATGAATTTTATTGATAATGCTGATAAAAATGGAGAAGGTTTATTAATTTTTTCTATTAGAGGACAAGATAGATGTTGTATTGTTGTTATAATTTTTTTAATGAAAAAATATAATTGGTGTGTAAATAAATGTATTGATTTTATGATGAGTAAAAAAATAAATGTTTATATTCCAAATTATTTTCTGAGTCAATTAAATGAATTTGAAATAAGAATGAATAAATTTTCTAAAATTAAAAAATCTATTAATTGGAATGAAGAACAGAATAATAGAGATTTTGATGAAAGTATTATGAGAAATACTTATGTTAATACTCTTCCTATAAAAAATAATATTAATAATAATAATAATACTAATATAACAATAGAAAATGAAAGTAAAAAAAATTGTAAAATAATTTGGAAAGATAAAAATAATAATAATATTAATGATTTAGTTACTATTAATTTAGAAAAAGATTTATTTTATAAAAAAAATATTAATCCAATAAAAAATCATATGTTAATGAAACCTAAAAAAAGCTGTATGAAAAAAAATAATAAAAATGATGAAGAAGAAATAAAAGAAAATGAACATATAAATAAAACAAAATCAAACGATATAACAATGAATAAAGAAAATAATGAAATTAAAATAAGACCACTTAAAAGTGCAAAAAAACCAAAAATTAATAATACATTTAATAAAATAAATAATCAATTTCAGAAAAATACTTTTTTAAATAATATAATTAATCAAAATAGTAGAAATAATAATAATCTTTATATAAATGATATTAATAATTCAAATAATAGTAATAATAATATTTATATTCAAGAATCATATAAACCTGAATTTATAAAAGAAAATAAAAAGAAAAATCTTAAAAATGTAAATATTTTTTTAAAAATAAATACAAATAATAATAATTTTATTAAACCATATGAATCAAAAATTCCTTTTGGAATAGATTCAACAAAATTAGGACTTAATAATTTTCTTAAAGATTATTCATCAATTAATATTGGAAAAGATAAAGTATTATTAAATCATTTAGGTTTAAATTATAATTATTTTTCAAATAATAATTTTATGTATCATTCACCAACAAATAATAATTTAAAACCTTTTGTTAAAAAGAGAAATTTATTAAATACAATATTAAATAAAAAGCAAAATTTTTCTTTTTCAAAACAATCAAATTCATATAACCAAGTAAAATTGAATAATCCAATAAAAAGAAATTCTTTTATTTCAACAACTCCTGATTCAAAAAAACCAATAATTAAAAAAAAATTAACTTTTGAAAATGAAGAAATTAATAATAGTATGAAAAGACCATCAACTGCAAATGAACAAAATAAATTTTTTAAAGGTAAAAAAACAAAAGTTTATCCAAAACTTTTAAAAAGACCAACTTCACCTATGATCAGAACTTTTAATGATAATAATTTTTTAAGTATAACATCTAATAATGATAATTTTCCTAAAAATCCTTCTTTACCAAATTCTCTTTTTGGTTTGACTATTGAAAATTTTTTAGATTTGAAAATGAAAAAATTTAAATAATTGTATTTATTATAAAAAGTTAATTTAATAATAAAATATAATATATTTGAAATATTAACAAATGAAAAATATTTCTCAATTAAAAAATTATTAATTAATCAAATACTTTTATTTATATTATTTTAATAATTATATTTTTCTTTTATTATATTTATTACTTTTCTTACATCATTAATTTTGGATTTAAATTGATTATTTAAATCATTTTCTAATTTTAACATTTCTTTATCATTTTCATTTCCTTCAAACTTTGTTATTTTTATAATATTAGATTTATGAAAAGGAAAATTTTCATAATTAATATCAATAATAATTGTATTTTTTTCATTTCTTCCTAAACAATTTAAATTAAAAAATTCTTTTGATTTCTTATATATTACACCTGAAATTAAATTTTTATTTGGATCAAATGTATTAATTATTGTATTTGTATATTCAATGTTATATGAGCTTATAATTAATATTTCAAATTGTTTTGATAAATTTTGAAGAAAATTTTCAGTGCCATATCTAACTTGAACAAAAGAATTTTCATTTTCTTCAAAATAATTTAAAAGAGTATTTTCTAAATTTAATATTAAAGTATAATTAAATTTTGTTTTATCAAATTGTTTTAATGAATATTCTTTTAATTTATTTGAAATATATTCTATAGTTTTATATTCAATATTTTTTAAAGTATTAGATAAATTTGAATTATTCTTTAATGCATATATTATTTTTATTATTCTATTTTCATTATTTGATTCATTTTTTAAATAGGTTTCTAATTCCTTTTTTGAAGGGAGATTTGGGTTAATCATTGAAAGAAATGATTCTATTATTTTATTTTTCTTTTTTAATGAAATAATATCTTTATCTTCTTTTTTATTTAATTTTAATAATTGTTTAATAAGAATAAAATTTTGATGAGAATAATTAATAATATTCATATATGATAACGATAATTTTTCAAATTTACTACTATCAACATATAATATTGACAAAAATAAATATATTTGATAAAAAAAGAATTTCATTATTTCCAATATATTTTGATAATTTTCAATAATTAATTTTAAATCATCATTAAATATAAATTGAATATAATCATATGTAAATATTTTTATATTTAAAAAATCTTTTTTAAAATCTTCTCTTTTAATTAACCAAAGTAAATTTTCATATAAATTTTGACAATGTTCTAAATTTTCAAAATTTAATTTATTTAATTCATCATATAAACTATCTGATAAATCACTTTCAGTAATTAATTTTTTTTCTTCAATTTTATTGGTTATATAAAATTTTTTTTCATTTAAATTACTCATTTCAAAAGGTTTAAATAATTTATTAATATTATTTTTATCATTATTAATTTCAAAGGTATTAAATAACATTTTCTTAGGTTCATTATTATTTGATAATAAGTTATTATTTGTATTTGAAGTTGTATTATATCTACTTAAATCATATTCTTTTTTTTTATTTCTAAATGATTTAATTCTATTAAATTCACTAAATGCAAATGTAAATCTTTCATTTGGATTATTTTTTTTATTAGGAATAAAAAAATGTGGATGAATATTTTTATTATTTTCATCCATTGTTTTAATTTTCTTTATTTTCTGTCTTTTTACTTTTAACCAATTTGATAAATCACATAATTTATATTGTGAAGAATATTCAGGTGTTGACATTAAAATTAATTTAATTTTAAATTTAAGAAAATTAAATAAAAAAAAATAATTATTTTTTAAAATAATTATTAATATTCAATTTTTAATAATAAAAAAAATAATGAAAAAAAAAGAAAATAATAAAAAATGGGAAATTGTTCAATGAGAAAAATGCAATATATACAAAATTTAAATAAACAAATAAAATCATTAGAAGAAGAAACAATAAAAAAATATGAAACAATTCATCTTCATGAAAATCTTCCTTATACCTCATTAAAAGGAAATTATTTATATTATGGTGAAATAATATTAAATTTTATAACTTACTTCAAAAAAAGAAAAGGCAAATTAAATTTTATAAACAATGTTCAAAATAATTTATCAAAAATTTTCTTTAAAAAAAAATATAGTAGTAAATCAAGTTCAAAAAGGAATAATATTCATTTTAAATCATATTATTCAGAAAAATTAGACAAATTAATTTTTACATTTATGAATATAGTAAATGGATTATCACAATCATCTCCAGATTTATTAAATAATATTGAAGGAAGACAAACTGAAAAAGTTTTAGAACATCCAAATATTTTAAATAATTTAAATGATTTTATGAGTATAAGACAATTTGTAACTTCACATTATGTACAAATTACTATGTTATCTCAATTAAATTTTTATACTAAATTAATAGAATTTCTTAAAAATTTAGAAGTTACTCCTATGAATAATAGTAATGATCCAAATATGAAAAATGCTTTAAATAATTTTAGTAATTTTAAAACTTCTTCTAGAGCAGTTAAAAAGTTTATTAATCAAATTACTTATGAATTAAATCATAAAAATAAATTTTTTGGTATGAATTTTGATGAGTTTATTACTGATAATGATAGAAAATTATTTGAAACTGATATTAATAATTTACTTAAAATTTGTATTGATACACCATCAAATGAAATACCAAAAAAATTACGTGATTATAATATATTAAATACAAGTTATTTATTAGTTTTATATACAGATGAATTTTTATTAGGACAAGATGTTTTTTTAAAAGGAGAATTAAGAGATTTTATAAAAAAATTTTATTTTCTTTATATAATGAAAAAATATAATTTTATATCAAAAACAGATGATTTTTATAGTATTGATATAGAATTAATAAGAAAAGAATTAAATAATTTACAACATGATAATAATGAATTAGAAGAATCAATATTAAGAGAAGGAATAGATGATAGAGAAAAAATAAGAGTTAAACCAGATACAGAAAAGCCATCTTTAATAATAGAAACATATAAAGATGAAAATATAATAACAGAAGAATCAATAGAAAATGATTTTGATATTGAAGAAAAAGATGAAAAAACTGAAAAAGAAAAAACAAAATTATCATTATTACATTCAAAAATGAGATATTTATATAATGGAGAATATGATAATACAACATATTTATTTAATGGTTATGGTAATTTAATTGATATTGAAGGTAATAATTATTATGAAGGAATGTTTAGATATGGATATAAACATGGAATAGGAATTTTTTGGCAAGATGATAGTCCAAATGATTCAAATATTCAAAAATTTTCTTATTATTCAGGTGAATGGTTAAAAGATACTAAATCAGGTTATGGAATTGAAATATCAATTCAATCAATATCATCAAATATAATTCAAAATAGAATAAATAATAATATTTTAATAGGTTTTGAAATGAAAATAAATTTAGGAATTTTTAGAAGAAATATTTTTTTATCAGGTGAACAATATCATTATATTTTTGAAAATAATGTCGAAGGTAAAGAATATTTATTAAGAGGATTATCATTTCATTCAAAAGAAAATGCAAATACTTCATTAATAATATTTAATAAATATCAAGGTGATTTAGATCCTCAATTTCATAAATATACAGGTAATGGTTTATATTCTTCATATTCTTATATTTATAATGCAAAAAAAGATAGATATGAACCAAATATTTCATATATTTATAATGGTAATTTTATTAATGGAAAAGAAAATGGTGATGGTACATTAAAAAAGTCTATTCATAGTGCAAAATATTCTTTTATTTATAAAGGAGTTTTTCAAAATGGTGAAATGGATGGTTATGGTGTTATACAATATACTCAAAATTTTTTTTTAAGAAAATATGAAGGTTTTTTTAATAAAGGTAAAAAATTTTTTTTATATGGAAAAGTTGAATTTAAAAGTGGTGATATTTATGAAGGTTTTTTTGATAGTAATTATTTAAAAGATTATGTTGGTTTATATATTCATGGAGAAAAAAATAATCAAATTGTTAATGATAATTATTTTGGATTTTTTAAAAAAGATAAAAAACATGGTTTAGGAAGATTTATTTCAATGGGTTTAACTAAAAAAGAACAAATGTATGGAAAATATACTATTGGAGAAAAACAAGGACCTTTTCAAATTACCATTGAAGAATTAATTAGAGATTCTAATCTTGATTTAATTTCTTTTGATTTATTAGAAGATAATAGTGAGTTTAATATTTTAACTTTGGCTACTAGGAAAAAAAGAGGTATTGCTAATAGTCAATTTATTAGAAGTAAAAAAAAGAAAAAAACTAAAAAAAATTTTAATTTAATTAAAATAAGACAAAAGAAACTTTATTATTTTTTTGAAAATGATGATATTCTTGATAAAAGTGATAAACCTTTTGATATATAAATTATTTATTATTGGGATTTTTATTTCTATAAATATAGTTTTTTAATACTTATTATGAAGAATATATTTTAAATATGGTTTTTTTATATTGGAAATAATACTATTTTTTTTAAATAATATGATTATATTTATTATTATATATAAAATAAAACATTAGTAATTTTATTAATTTTTTATGAAACAAAAAATAATTATAATACAAACTATCTATTATTGTTGAATATTTATTTATAAATAAAAATTATTCAAATAAAAATATTGTTCTTTATTTATAAATAATTTAATATTCTACTTTTTGATTTAAAAAATCAATTCTTTATAAACTAATATTTATCATCAATCCAATCTTCTAATTCTTTAGTTTGATTAATAACTTTAGTTGGTATAATTTTAAATATACATCTTGAAATAAGTAATATATGAACTAGTTTTTTAATATAAAAAACCATAATATAAATACAAAATACCCATAAACAAATAACCATTAAAATAATAATAGTAGTAATTAATCTTTTCATTTGATGAGAATATTCTTGTTCACTTGAATGAAAAATTTCAATAAATTTCTTTGGATGATATCTAAAATAATTGGTTTGAAGATATTCTAATCTTTTAAATTGTTCTCTTTGAAATTCATAATAAAAATCATAATTACTATTATTCATAAGACTTAATTCATAATGTAAGTTAATATCATATACTAAATCTTGTATTAATAATAATAAATTTTCAACTGTACAATATTCTCCTATAATATCATCAGTTTTACATTTATTATATTCATCACTGCCTTCATTAAATAAAATAGGACATAAATTTAAAATATATTTTTCTTGATAAAAATTAGAAATTGATTTATATTGTGAAATATGTTTAATAATTTTTCCTTGATATGTTTCTCTTGGATAATTTGTAAAATTTAAATATTCAGAATTTGTACAATTAGTTAAATGCATTTTTAAATTTAAAATTTCTAATGAAATTTTAATAAAATCATCAATAAAATATTTTTTAGCATCAAAAAGATTATTTTCATTTTTAACAAATTGTCTTGTTTCAATATAAATTGGAATAACAAAACTTCCAAAAATAATCATAAGAATAATAGATTGAAAATATGAATAACTTAAAATTGTTAATCTTTTATGTAAAGAAGGATCATAATAACCAATTGTTTCTTCATTATCTTCTTTTTCTTCTTCATTTTTTATTTTGCTTAAAGATATTTTTGAAGCTTCAACTGAGCCTTTTTTATTTGAACTATTTTTATCTTTTTTATCTTTAAATTTAGATAATATTGATTTATTAAACATTTGAATTGTTTTAATTGTATCATGAATTAACATTGGATCTATTCTACTCATTTTAATTAAACCATCTTCCATATTTTTATTAGTTAAATAAAGAAATAACGAATAAAAACCTGCAAAAACTATTGTAAATATAACATATATTATTATTATTATATCAAGCATTTTTATTTTTGCATTATTTTCTTCTGAACATATTTCAGTTGAATTATATGAAAAATTTAATAATTCTGGAAATATTGTCATATAATTTTTATCTATGAATAATTTTTCTAAATTCTTAACAAAAATTTCATTATTTGGATCTGGATATTTATAAGGAAAATTATATTCAGTTGTATTTATTAAGATATTAACAAAAGAAATTTCTTGTGAAATTGCAATCATAAATTTCATTGCATTATTAAAATGATTTTGAGTAGTAGCATCAATAATAGAAATAAATAATTTATAAGTATTTTCTTTAACTCCAATATTTTTAGAATAATCATATTCAAGTCTTGCTTGAGTATTAATAAATATTTCATAAAAAGCATTCACTGAATCAGTTTGAATATTAATATATTCTTTATAAGCATTTTCTTTTGTATTTTCATTAGGTATATCAAAATTTAAATAAGTATAAGGATTAAAAACAATATCTTGATGTTCATTAATTATATCACAAATAGCTTTTAATGAAGTAATAAGTGAAACACCTTCAATATATAAAAAAACTAAAAAATTAATATTAGAATGAATTTTATCAATTGTAGTTGTAATAGAAGTATATTTATCAAATTTAATCATATAAATTCCATTAAAAATTAAAGTAACAATCATAAAAAGAAAAAATAAAAGTTTAATTAAAATAATAGTATAAAAAGAAGAAACATTTTTCATAATATTTGATTTAATTTCTTGAACTCTTGTTTTTTTAGTAATTGAATTAGTATAAGCACTTGAAGAAGAATTTTGACTTCCATTTTCATCCATAACAGTAGTTGCATTTCCACCTAAAACTCTACTATATAATAATATTTCTTGATGACAAGAATCAACATTATCTCTTAAATTTTCATTTTCATTTACTAAATTATTAAAATCTTCTAAATTATTTTTCATATTTTTTAAATCATCTTCAGTTTCTTCTTCAAAATCTTTAATTCCTTGTAAATATTTTCTCCTATCAAAAAGTTTTTGATGTGTATTATCATCATCATTTTCTTTATTATCTAAATTTAATTTAATTTTATCTTTTTCTTTTTCATCACTTTTACTATTATTATTATCATTATCATTAGAAAAAGAATCAACATCATCTTTATTATCAATACATCTTACTTGATAACCAATTTTTCCTTCTCCATATTTAATTTGACTAAAAGAAATAACAAATTTAAAAATTTGTTCATTTCCTTCATTTAATTTATTAAGTAAATTAATTAATTCAGCATAATTATTATTATTATTTGAAGTAAAAAAAGAACGATATCTTCCAATTGCATTTTGAAATTCTTGATCATGATCTTGTCCTCCATAAGATTGATTAAGTGATTTACTTCCAGTTGAACTTTCAATATTTCCATTTATCATTTTACCATTCTCATCATAAAAATTTTCATCATCTTCATGTGAATTTTCAGTTATTATATCACTTGAAATTTTCTCTGAATCTTCTATTTGAATTCCCATTGTCATTGATATAAAATTTTTTTGTTTATTTTCTTGAGCAATATATAATTTAAATATAGGAGGAATTGTTATTTCCCATTTCACATCTGCATTTTCATTTATTTCAAAATCTAATTCTGCTCCTTCATTTTCTTCTTTTTTCTCATTAATATTATTACCATTTAATGATGATATATTTGACTTTGTTGATATTTGAGAATTATCATCATTTATATTATTATTTATTTTTTGAGTTTTTGAATATTGAATATTATCATTTTGAGTTTTTTTTTGAGTATAATTTGATTTTATTAAAGGATTATTTGCCATAAAAATTTGATAATGTTGAATAAATTCTTTACAAATCATCCAAAATGGAACATCACAATCTTGAAAAATACTTGAATTTAATCTAAATAAATTATATAATTTATCACTCATTCCTTGTATATTATAATCTTGATCAAGTAATATTACATCATCTAAATTTTCTTTTGTTATCATTGCACAAAAGAACATACTTTCATTTAATATTGGAAATAATTTTACTGAAATGTTAATTACAATTAATGCATTATATTTATCTTTTGCATATGTTCTAAATGATTTATCTATAATTCTCTTTTCTCCTATATTAATATTTCTTTGCATAAATCTTTTATGATCTTTTTCAAACATTCTTGGCATTAAAATTCCAATATTCATTCCTTTTAATTCTTCTTCTTTATAAACAAAAATTGAAGATAAATTCTCACTTACTTTTTCAATCATTCCTTCTTTTCCTCTATCACCAGAACAAATAATTATTCCAGTATCATGATTAAATAAAATATTATAATAATTTAATATACCTTCCATTGCAAAATTTTTATTTCTAATTCTCATTAATTCTCTTAAAGTAATATTATCATCATTAATATATTCAACATAACATTCATATAAATCAAATATTTCATTACAACCATTATAAGTTTGAAATAATTCTTTCCATATTTCATCAATTTTTTGTTTACAAATCCTAATTTTATCAGATAATAAAAAAATTTTATTAAAATCTAATTTTTTTCTTCTACAATCTTTAGTAATAAACAATTCCCAAAATTCAGTACTTAAAGTAATATCTGATGATATTTCTAAAAAAAAACTCTCACTTAAATCTTGATATTTAAAAAACATTGAAGTATTAATTTCTTCTAAACTTCCTGCAATTTCATCAGAAGGTTTACACATTTTAACAAGAGCTTTTGATATTAATTCTCCAGTTCTAAAAAGCATAAATTGTTCTTCTAAAGATAAAATTTCTTCTCCTGCTTTTTGATAATAATACATTGCACCACAATGATTACCAATTGTTTGTAAATAATACATTGAATAATTTAATAATATATCACTCATATAATATCTTTGTGATATATAAAAATCAAAAACAAATGTAATAAAATTAAATAAATATACTCTATCATTTATTTCTTTTTTTGAAGGTTTTGACCATTCATCAGTTATTGGTAAATAAAATCTTTTTTTTTCTAATTTTGAAGGACATTCAATTAAAGGACATTCAGTTTTATGTAAATGAATTATTCCAACAATTTCTGCTTTATCTTCTGGATTTGTTTCAATTGTATTTAATTTAGTTATTAAATATCTTATATATAATAAAATATCATATTTTGTTTTTAATTTATGAAATGGAGTATCTAAAGTTAATTTTTGATACATTGTATCACTTAAATTATATTGCATCCAAAATAATGTTATTGCAATAAATAGAAAAACAATTGAAACTTGAGAAACTTTAATAAAATAAAATATTAAACAGAAAAGTGAAGCCCAAACATATAATAAATGAAAATATCCTACTAAGAAATTTATTAATGGATCATAATATGGATGCTCTTCTAAATAAATTCTTAAAAATACAAATGATAATATTATATTATATAATATAAATATTAATCCTCCTAAATTATATGTAAATGTTAATATTATTGAAAAAAATACACAATTCATATTCATATATAAATCATATTTTGTTGTTACTCTTGACATAAAACAATTTGATAACATAAAACTTTCATTATAAAATATTGATAAAAAAATACCTAAAAAAATTGTATAAAAAAATGATAAAAGCATTACAATTAATAAAGGTAATTTATCATTTAAACTACATTTTACATTTTCTTCTTTTGAAAAATTAGGATTTGTATCACCAAAACAAATTAAACTTAGACAAAAATCTAATGTTGGTTGATATAATATATAAATAAAAGTTTTAAAAAAAAAATTTAAACAAATCTCACTTACAGAATAAAAAATAACTTTTCCAGTTTTTTTCATTTCATAAATAAAAATAATTGTAACAATAATTAAAACAGAAAATAAAATAAATAAAATAAAACTATATGCACTATAAGAATTTGAAAATAAATCTCTGATTCTAATAATTTTTTGAAGTAACATTAAATATTTATCTGGTAATAAATCTTCTTTTAAAATTCCAACTTGTTCAGAAAAGAAACCACTTATAAGTTGACTATAATATATTGTTACCATTAATATTGCTTCAATTTTTGAAAATGTTTTATGTGATACTAAACTATCCATAAATCTAAAAAATTTTGTTTTTTCATTAATTTCATTTTTTTCATAAAATTCAATTTCTTTTGACATTTATAATATTTTCAATAATCTTTATATATATATTTAAGTTAAATAATAAAAATAATTTAATTTTATTCATTTAAAGTAATTTTTAATTTATTTATACTTATACATTTTTTTGATGTTTATTAAAAATTATTCTATCATTTATAATAATATATTTATAAAATAATATATTTTGAGTTTTTTAAAATTTAATATAAAAAAATAGAATTATTCTAATTTTATAATTTAATACATATTTTGTTATACCATTATTAATATAAATTTTTTGGAAAAAAAAATATAATTATTATTATTGAAATATCATTTATAATCAATAAAATGATTTATAATTTATTTACAAAAATAAATATTATAAATCTAAAATAAATAATTTCTTAATAAAAAAAAAGACTAATCCCCAAAAAATAAATTTTTAAAAATAACAAATTCATCATAATTATCATAATTAGAATTATTATTTTTAGAAGAATTATAAATTTTATCTTTAATAATTTTATTATTATCAAATTCCATAGAAAAATTTTCAAAAACAGGAAGTCTTTTATTTAAAGAAATAAAATCAATAAAAGTCATAATATAAAAATAAGGAAGATTAATATTTCGAATTTTTCTATCATTATGTAAAAAAAGACATCTTGAACCATAAGGACAAAAACCAAATTGATAAAAACTTTTACAAGGTTTTTTCTTATAATTTATATTTAAAATTTTTGAATTAAGTTCATTTTTTCCATGTGCAAATCTACATTTAATTCCATAAGGACAATTTCCAGTTTCCATAAATTTTTGACATAATTCCGTTTTATATTTTGGATCTTTTTTATGTTCTTCTTCTATTATTCTCTTATAATTTTTTGAATATGATATTTGATTTAAATTCTTATTTTTAAATTTTAAATTTTGTTTTTGAGTTTCAAATAACATTTTTATTTTTTATTTATTATATTCAAAATAAAAATATTTTATTTTTCATTTAATGAAAAAAATATTAATTTAAAAATTATTATATATATAGAATCATAAAAAAGTAATTATTAAATATATAATGCTTTTATTTAAAGGATAATATTTTATATTTGACTAAAAAATAAAAACAAAATCAATAAATATTACAACATCTATTTACTGATTCATTTTGATCATGAATAATTAATTCTTCTTCTTTTTTATCCATATTATCATTTTCAGATTCAATATTTTTTTTTGGTTCTATACAAATTATATTACAACATTTATCAGATTTATATAATTTATTTTTAGTTTCAATAGTATGTTCATTATTCTCAAATAAATTTTGATTTGTAATAATTTTTTTTATATTTGGATTAATTTCTTGTTCATGATTAGAAGGAATTTTATCTAAAATATTATTAGTAACATGAACAGTATTTGAAGGATTAGTAAAATTTCTATGAGCCAAACTATTATTTTTCTTAAAATTAATATTATTATTATTATTGTTATTATTATTATTATTATTATTAATATTATTATTATTAATATTATTATCATCTCCATTTGCATTATTATTAATAACAATATTATTAACATGATTAACATAATTATTAACAACCATAATTTGTTTATTAATTGCAGTTTCATCTTTAAATTTATTATTATCATTATTACAATTATCATTCTTATTATTAAAATCTTGTTTATCATTACTTTCTTTAATAACAACATCATTATTATTTTTCTCATTATCATCACCATTAAAATCATTATTATTAGATTTTTGAGAATCAACTTTAGTAATATCATTAGGAGTACTCCAATCATAATAAAAATCTAAATCATATCCTTCATTAAATAAAATATCCTCAAATAATTTTTTTAACATATCATAATCAGGATTTTCTTCATAACCTAAATTTCTAGTATATTCAACATAAATTTTAAAATTTTTATGTAAACCTTTGCATAATTCTTCAGAAGTAGTATCTCTTTTTTTTTCCATAATTTTAACATATCTATCTTCTTTTGGTTTAATTGGTAATCCTTGCCAAGGTAATTTTCCTTGTAAAAAATATATTAAAACATAACCAACTGATTCTAAATCATCACGTCGACTTTGTTCAAAACCTTTTAAAGCATTAATTGAAGCATAACGTGCTGTTCCAGTTAATTTTTTTTTTTGTGTCATTGGATGATGTTGTAATGTTTTACTACTACGATATTTTTTAGCTAAACCAAAATCAAGTAAATAAATAAATTTTGCTCTTTCTTTTACTCCAGTTACAAAATTATCTGGTTTTATATCACGATGTATAATATGTTTATCATGAATATATTTTAAAATTGTTACCATTTGAATTCCTAACATACAAGTTGTTTTAATTGAGAATTTTTTTGTTTGAGTTGATTCAAAAATGTCTTCTAAACTTTTTCCTAAAAGTTCCATTACTAAAATGTTATAATCACCTGAATAACCAAATGATTTTACAAAAGGAATTCCAGCTAATTTTTTTTTTTTTTTGTTTTTTAAAAAATTTTTGTTAAATTTTTTTTATTCTTACGACCTTTTAAGTAACTCATTATATATGCTTCACTTTGAAGAAGATTTTGTCCTCTTTTTCTATTTTCAAATTTTAATGCATATTCTTCGTCTTTGAATTTCGCTTTGTATATCATACCAAAGGAACCTTCACCGAGTTTTTGAACTGTTAAGTATTTGTTGAAAAATATCTTGTTTAATAATTCTTTGTCTTGGTGATTACTACTCATTTTAATGAGTTTTTTAATATTTTATTATTTTAAAATTGTTTTTTTTTTATTTTTTTTATTTTTTTTTGATTTTATATTTGAGAATATTTTTTTTTAGATTTAATTTTCATTATCAATTATTATTCTAGAAAAAAACTCTATATAATTATAATTAAAATAAAATTATAACAAGAACAAAACATTATTAATTATAATTTATAATATACTTTTATTTTAACTAAAATTTATATATCAAAATAATTTATAAAGTTAAATTCTCTAAATAATTCTTATATTTTTCCTTTTAATGTTTTTAAGAATAACAAATTAATAATAATAATATTTCTCTAAAAAATAGAAACAAGTTAAATAATATTTAAATTTGTTATATTAATTTTGATTCTTTTTTATTTTTATTTTTAATTTAATTTTTAAAAAGTTTATATTTTAAATTTATTATTTGAAGAGAAATAAATATTTTGTTGTTCAAAAAGAATTTTATATTATATTTTAAATACATTTCCTTCAATTATTCCAACCTTTTTATATTATATTATAATTGAATTTTATTTAAATATTCCTTATAGAAAAATCTCATTAAAAAAATTAAACAAAAAATATGAAAGAAAAATGTTTAAATTTAATAAAAAAATGTGATTACTTTGGAGTTACATTTAATTTTCATTACAAATCAAAGGAAAAATTTCGTTCAGTAACAGGAGGAATAGTATTTTTATTATTTCTAGCAATAGCAATGACTTATGTAATAATAAATCTAAAAAGTTTATTAAAAAGAGAACATATGCAAATAATATCATATAAAACAATAACTCCATCAACAGATAAAATAAATTTTAAAAATTATTCATTAACACAAGCATTTGGAATTTCTTGTTCAGATATTTATAAAAATCAAGAAATGGAATATTTTAAAATTGATGCAAATCATGTAATTTTAACAAAAAATAATGGAATAATAAATAAAGAAAAAACAAAATTAAATTTTTCATATTGTAAAAATGAAAATTTTTACAATTTATTTAATAATTCATTTGAAAAACATGGATTAAATAAAATATTTTGTTTTACTGATAATAATATAACAGTTTCTGGATTATTTACAGATGATATTTATCAATATGTTGAATTAACTGTTTCATCAACAAAAACAGAAGAAAGTGATTTTGATTTATATTATCATATTTTAACTGCAGATGATTGTACTTTTCAATTATATCATATTGATTATGGAATTGATGTAAATAAACAAAAAAATCCAGTTTCTCCTTATATAAGACAAGAATTTTTAAAATTATCTCCAGTTGATTTTAATAAAATGGAAATTTATTATTTTACTCAAAATTTTAAATCATATGAAAATTATTTATTTAATAATCATCATAATAAATATTATGCTGGTTTTTCTTATTTTTCATATTATAATTTATTTAAAGGAAGAGATAGATTTGAAAAAAAACCTGATGATTATAATAAATTTGCAAAATATTTTTTAAGAAGTGATAATGGAAGATATACAGTTGTTAGAAAATATATGAAATTTACTGAATTTTTAGCTGGAGTTTCTTCAATTACTTCTCAATCTTTATTATTTTTATATGTTTTTATGACTAGAATTAATAAATTTTATGCAATGGAAAAAATTATGATGAGAGTTTATCATTTTATTGAATCTAATTCTGGGAAAAATTTATTAATTAAAAAATTAAAATTAAATTTTCCTCATGATGATATTAGACAAATTGCAAAAAAGTATACTGATAATCTTTCTGGTACTATTGCAAAAGTTAAAAAAGAAAAATTTCAAATTTCACTTTATGACTTTAAAAATAAAAAAAAAAAAATAAAAAATTTATCTTTTAAAAGATCTTCAAATAATAATATTACAAAAGATGCAATTACGACTGATAATTTTGTTTTAAAAGAAAAAAAATCTTTTTATAATAAAATATTAGATTTAGATGTTTTAAGTCAAAATCCTATTTCAAGATATCATCTTTGTTGTGAAAGTGTAATTTATTTATTTTGTCCTTGTTTTGCTTGTAAAAGATTAAAAATAAAAAATCAAATTTTTAAAAGAGGAGAAAAAAAATTATTTTTAAATACTGATTTTCTGTCTTATATTAAAAATATGCAAATGTTAGAAATTTTAACTGATTTAATGTTAGAAATTAATCAAATTAAAATGATTAAATTTTTATCTAAGCCTATTATTTCTTTAGGTGTTCATAATAATTTAAGAAATAAAATTACATGGAATGCTGAAGAAGATGAAGAAATTACTGAAAAAGAAATTGAAGATTTCTGTAAAGAATATAAAAAATTATATTGTAATAAGAATAAAAGTAAAGTTGAAAATAAATTATTTCATATTGTTAATTTAGAAATTGATAATTTAATTGGTTAAAATAATTTTAATTATAGTTTTATATATTTACTTTGTATAATTTTAAAATGAATTAATAAGATTTTAAATATTATTATTTTATGAAAAATATTTTAATTAAATTATTATTTTATTTTAGTATTATATTTCTAAATTTTTTATTATTAATAATATTCATAATTATTTAATAAATTAATATTTTATTCTTAAATTCCTAACTTTAATATCATGAATAAATTGGAACTCCAACTTTAAATATATTTTTTAATTTTATATTTAAAAAATCTAAATTATAAATATTTTAATCTTGCAAAAATCAATCATATAATTAATCTATAATTTTGATAATTTTTCTTTTTTTTCTGGAAGAATATAATCTTCGAATTTACTATCAATTTTTTAACAAGTTGAATATACGTATTTTTCAATTGAATTTTTATTATGAGATAATTTTGAATAAATCATCTTCTTTTAATTAATCTTTGAAGCATTACATTTATTATTCAAAATAAACTATATGTTTGTTTTATATCAAATTTTATTATATTTTCTTTATCTTATTTTTTTCTTCTTACTTTTCTTTTTTTTTCTTCCTTTTTCTTCTTTATTTTCTTCTTTTTTTCTTCCTTTTTCTTTTTTTTTTCAACAAATTATTTTCTTATGATTATGTTAATCTATATTATATTGGTTAATAAAGATAAATAATGTGTTAAATAATTTTTTAACATATATTAAATAACTTTAAATGTTTAAATAAATAGTTTTGGAAATATTTAACATTTTTTCATCATTAATATAAAATTTCAATAATAAATATATATTTTTCTTTTTAGAGCATTTAAATTAGAAATTAATCGATATTTTTTAGATAATTATATTTATTGTAATCTATTAAATTAATAGTTAATAATTTTAATATTATAAAAAAGTTATTTTTTTAAATTCATTTAATTACAAATCTAAAATTATATTTGAATGATTTTAATAATTCAAAACTTGGAATGTTTCTAATTCATCTAATCCAAATTCCTTAAGTCCTTGAGTGCATTCTTTATTTATATCTTTATATATTTTATTATTAGAAAATCCACAATTATTTTTTGAATAATACCATAATTCTGCATATGATAGACTTTGATTTCCTCCAAAAAAAGGACCATAACTTGAACTACAAAAAATAGAACTTTCATATTTTGTTGTTTTAAACATTTTTTTATTATTAATAGAAAATATAAAAGCATTTTCATCTTTTTTTTCTTTACTTATTTTATCCCATGATACTGAAGTAAATCCTCCAAATCTTATATCTTTATCTTTTATTTTATATAAACATAATGTTGGTCCTTTATTATCACATTTCTCATGAAATTTATCTCTTTCTCCATCTTTACTCATTTTATAAATTAATTTAAATTCTATATTTTCTTTTCCAATACAATCAAAAATAAATTTTTTTTCATCATTGTTATTTAAAATTGATGATTCAATTTTATATTCTTTTATAGTATTTTTATTTAAATTTAATTCTAATGTTTTTTTTATATTTAATATTTCTTTTTCTAAATTTTCTACTCTTTTTGTTAAATTTGTATTTGCTTTGATTAATTCTTGAATAATTTCATCTTTATTTACTTCTTTTTGAGGAAGACATAAAATAATTTTTTCTATATTTTCAATAGGAGGATTTAAAATTAATTTTATTGTATTTGATTCATTAATTTCTAAACTTCTTGATTTTTCATCATTTAACATATTTTTAATATTTGGTATAATATCAGATATTTTTTTAAAAAGTAGAAAATAAACTGATATTTTTTTTAAATCATCTAAAGTGAAACTTTTAGAATATGATATTTCTGGAAATGAATTTTTTAAAGAAATTTTAATATCTAAAGATGAAGATAAAAAAGTTAAAAAAATCATATATTCATCATCTTTTTTTTTAATGATATAATTTTCATTTATTTGAAATGCTTTAGGAGCATCTTCCATTTATAATTAATTCTTTATCTAAAATATATTATATATTAATTTTTTAATATTATTTTATTTTAAATTAAATTTAAATTTTTTTAAAAATTTATAACAATAAAACAAAGTATTTTAATATCAATTTAATTTTATATATTTTTATTATATTTAAATATCGATTTTTTCTTCATTATTGTCTTCATCTTGTTGTACTGCATTTTGATTTTCTTCTTTTTGAGCCTCTTCATTTTCCTTTTTAACTTCATCTCCTGCATGTAGAGGCCTTCTACTTTCCATTACATTATTTTGATTATCTTCTAAATTAGGTGGGATTTCTTTATTCATATCTTCACCTTCTTTTGGATTATGTTTTTTTATTCCTTTTTTAGGAACATGCTTTTTAATCACTTCATAGGCATGACCAACTTGCTTTCCTACAAATCCTGCTCCCATTTTTAAACTTTTAGTTGGCCCTTCTGCCTTTTTAACTACATAATTAGCACCTATTTTTATTCCTCCATACATTTTTTTTCCAAAGGATAAAAGACTTCCACCTAATTTATTTAATTTCTTATCTTGCTTTGTTTTTAAAGCTCCATCATGAACTACTTTTGATTTTATTTTATAATTATCAAATTCTGGATAATTATCTTCATAGTTTTCTACTAATTCATTAGGATCTTCGTAAGTTTTTTTAATTATTAAATTTTCTCCTTTTACTTTTTTTTTAAATTTATTCTATAATAAAAACAAGCATTTGTTAAATATTTTTTTTCGATAGGTAGTGATGGATCAACTTGTTCCGTGACTAAGAAACGTTTAAATTTTGAATTACTACCAAAAACAATAAAATTTAATAAATATTCATCAAAATCATCATCAATATCTTTTATAAAAGATATTGAATGGCCTAATTCTTCATGCTTTAAAGCACATTCATCACAAATTATTACACCATTATTTATTGAAACTTTAGTCGGATTATTTTTACCACAATCTACACATACATTATTTTCTTCATCTATTGATAAAATTAAATTTTTTTTTTCAACATTTTTGCCTTTTTTTTCTTTTTTTGTTTTTTTTTTTTCTTCATCTTCTTTTTTTTTTTTTTTTTTTTTTTTTTTTTCTTTTTTTTTTTTTTTTTTTTTTCAACATTTTTTCCTTTTTTTTCTTTTTTTTTCTTTTTTTCTTTTTTTGTTTTTTTTTTCTTTTTCTTCATCTTCTTTTTTTTCATTTTCTTCTTTTTCATCTTCTTTTTTTTCTTCTTCTTTTTCATCTTCTTTTTCTTCATGTTTTTCTTCTACATCTTTTTCTTCTTTTTCTTCTACTTTTTCTTCTTCTTTTTTATGCTTTTCTTCTTCTTTATCC